>ERZ1643247.489-NODE-489-length-47807-cov-23.820280_pt1 | contig 47807 bp, 66 predicted proteins | sample MGYA00579264_ERZ1643247 | MGnify/ENA primary metagenome ERZ1643247 (study PRJEB29033, sample SAMEA4952262) | chicken gut metagenome | biome: Broiler Chicken; feature: Gastrointestinal Tract; material: Caecum | place: Ireland | collected 2018 | study: Broiler... | reverse complement strand
ATCCGATATCAGCTTCGCCTGAGATGACGGCGGTCATTGTTTTATCCGCGCCAAATCCGCATACGAGATCCAGATCGATCCCTTCCTCTTCGAAATAACCTTCTTCAATCGCCACATACATAGGCGCATAGAAGATGGAATGAGCCACTTCATTTAATGTTACCTGTGTCAGTTCCGGCCCGGCCTCCGGTTCTTCCGTGGTCTCTCCTGATGCATCGTCTTCTGCAGCAGGTGAATTAGTCGCAGTTTTCTGTGAACAGCCGACAAAAAGTGAGATACAGAGAACGACGGCGGTCAGACCCGCCAAAATTCGCTTTTTCATATTTCCTCCATGATCTGCATTTAATAAATTCCTTACAATATATGTGGAGGAGAAAGAAAATGTGCAATCCGGTATCGCAGCTTAGTTTCTGGCTCATTGCAATTGCAAAAAAAGAGATGCCGCAGCATTACGGCATCCCTGTGGGTCGTATTCAGTTTTTATGATCAGTCATCGTAATCGTCGTCTGCATAATCATCTTCAAACGCGTCATCGTAATCATCATCGTCATAGCCGCCGCCACGTGAAGTGATGGCAAGGATGAGAGAGATCACAGCCAGTACGGCGCATGCGATTGCGGCGATAAGAAGCTGCAGGTCATCGCCCCTCTGGATAAACGCGAATACGGCGCTTCCCAGATAGAATATCATTGGAAGAAGGAACGCGAAGATCGTATTCTTCTTCTGCATGATAAAGTAGAGCAGAGCGGATACAAGCATGCAGAGCGCAAGGATCACAAATGTCATGCCGGAAGATACGGCGCCGCCTTCTGAGGTATCAGCCAGGCCGGTTACGAATCCTCTGTAGATAAAGTAAGCAAAGCCTGCCAGAGAGATGATACCGAGAATGATACGCATCGGACGGAATCTCGGCTCATCATCGTAGTACTCGTCATCATCGTACTCATCAGGTTCTTCTTCGTATTTTTTATTCTGTGTGTTTCTTCTGATCTCTCCGGTCTCGTCTTCCAGCTGTTTCTTTTTCTTCTTATTAACGGCTTTTTTATCGATCGTACCGGTTTCCAGCATATCCCCGTAGCTCTTACGCGCTGCCTTTTCATGCTTTGTACGAACTTTTTCCGGAGGAATGTTGCTGTAACGCTTTTCATCTTCCGGCTCGGAAGATTCAGCGTGTCTTTTTCTTACCGGTTTCTTTGCCGGTTCTGCGGAAGCCTCTGCTTCCGGTCTCGGGCGGCGCTTCGGAGCCGGTTTTCTTACCGGTTCGTCTTCCTGCCCGGAAGCCTTTCCGGCCGGAGCCTTCTTCTTCGGCGCTGCTTTTCTGACGGGGGCGTCCTGATCTTCGGCAGCTTTTTTGGCAGGCGCTTTCTTTTTCGGCGCTGCTTTTCCGGCAGACGCAGCCTGTTTTGGCGCGGCCTTCTTTTCGGGAGCCTCTTTCTTCGGTTCTGCTTCTTTTACAGGTACTTCACGGGAAGCGGCATTTTCTTTGGCAGGCGCTTCCTTTTTAGCGGACGCTTCCTGTGCCGCTTTCTTTGCAGCGGCACGTTTTGCGCGCTGTTTATCAAGATTCCACTGTTTTTTACAGTCGCGGCAGATAGCATATTCATTAAAGATCGGATCACCGTTTTCATTGGTGCCAATCTGTTTGTTCCGCAATTCAAGCTCTTTTCCACATATTGGACACTTCATAAATTTATACTCCTCTCTTTTGTTGAACAAAATTTACAACAAATTTATTATAACATTAAGAGAGGGTAAGAACAATGAAAAATTGCAATATCTGACCGGTTTTGTCGAATTATTTCCTGGAATTCTGATAAGATTTTGATGAATCCGCACGAGATTTCGGCTGGGAAAGAAACTGGCAGATATCGTTGTAGGATTCGATTTCCGCATCGTTCTGCGGAAGGGACGGAATCAGCCCCGTGAAGTCCATGGCAGACGCCGCGTTTGCAAGGTAATCGTAGTCGTCGATCAGTTCTTTTGGTTCTTTTTTTGTATCTTTCAATTTTTTTCACCTCGGTTATTATTCTCTCCCGGCGGAAAAATTGTATTCTGGAAGAAATATGCTATAATGTTCAGGGATTATTTATAGAAAAACATGAGGTGAAAGAATATGAAATTTGTAGCTGACACACATTCGCATACACTGGCTAGCGGCCATGCATACAGCACGATCAAGGAGATGGCAGCTGCGGCAAAAGCAAGAGGATTGCAGGCACTCGCGCTTACGGAGCACGCTCCTGAAATGCCGGGAACATGCGGTATTTTCTATTTTCAGAATCTTGATGTAGTGCCGAGAGAGTGCAACGGTGTCCGGCTTCTGATGGGAGCGGAAGTCAATATCATGAATCCGGACGGAGAGATAGATATTCCGGAGGAGACATGCAGGGAAATGGATATTGTCGTGGCAAGTATGCACACTCCGTGCTACGGGACTGACCATACTCCTGAGGAAAATATCAGGGCCTATGTGGAAGTGATGAAGAAACCATACGTCAATATCATCGGGCATCCGGACGACGGAAGATTTCCGTTTGATTATGAGATACTTGTAAAAACAGCAAAGGAGACAGGCACTCTTCTGGAGATCAACAACTCTTCCATGCGCCCGGCGAGCAGCAGGGTCGGCACAAGGGAGAATATTCTGACTATGCTGGACCTGTGCAAGCAGTACGAGGTGCCGGTGACAACGGGAAGCGATGCCCATGTGGATGTGGATGCGGGCAATTTCTGCAATGTGAGCGAGATCCTTGCCTACTGTAATTTCCCTGAGGATCTTGTGGTGACGACTGATCTGGAAAAGCTGAAACCGTATCTGAACTGTTTTAAATCATTGTAAGATATTTTCATAAAATAAAGTGGTGGACTTTAAAAGTTTAATGTGCTAAAATATAACAGTAGTCTGAAGTGAGGTTCCTGATTCGGACATTTCGATACAGAAATAATACTTCAGACAAATTTTATGCTACCGGTTGAAAAGGAGATAGGGGTAATATGAGTAAGAAAATAAGGACAGAGGCTGTTGACAGTCTTTTTGAAGCCGTGCTCAGCCTGAAAAATAAAGAAGAATGTTATATATTTTTTGAAGATATCTGTACGATCAATGAACTTCTCTCGCTGTCACAGAGATTTGAAGTCGCTAAAATGCTCCGTGAGCAGAAGACATATCTGGAAATTGCAGAGAAGACCGGGGCGTCTACTGCTACGATCAGCAGGGTGAACCGTTCTCTCAATTATGGAAATGACGGATACGACATGGTGTTTGAGCGGATCGGGAAATCTGATTCCGATGAAAAAGAAGAGTAGACGGAAAAAAGGCCGGAAATTACGGAACTGTAATAGACAGACGTAATCCCGGCTGTTATTTTTTTTATTCGTCTTTTTCCTTTGCGGCAAGCTCATCGATGATTTTCTCGATCATCATCTTTTTCAGATATACGTCAAAGCTGAGGCTGCATATAAACGCAAAGAGTCTGAGTTCGTCCTGCTCCCGCCCTTCAGGTACGCTGTCAAATGCGGACATAGACTTTTCATATGCTTCCCTGACTGAAGATTTCATAGGTTCGATGCGTGACTTCTCCATCTCACAGACTTCGCTGTAGATGTCGGAAAGCTGGACCGGATTGTCCCCGGAAAAGTATTTCTCACGCAGCGGCTCCAGTACGGTCTCGATATCCTTGATCGAAAGGATATTCTTAAAGTAATATATCAGGATCAGAAGAAGCATATGCTCACGTGAATATTTTTTCTTGACAGACGGTGGAAGAAGATTATTCTTTGTATAGTTGTTGATCATCGTCTTTGTCAGTATCTTGTCTTCGCTGTAACGTTTGGTCGAAGCAAAATGGTCGTCCATAAATGTAGTGACCTGATCCATATATAAATCTATATTAGGAATCTCTTCCGGACGGATGTAGTCTACATGGTCGAGACTGTCAAGGATACTGTTCAGTATATCATTTGTATCGATTTTCATATTATCACCCCAATGTATTCATTATATAGTATTGAAAACCGGATGACAAGCGGAAAATAGATGAATGGCCGCGTTGACAGAAATCTTTCGTCTATATTATAATTACGGTCACAGCTGTTTTCCACATATGGCGGGAAACAGGTTTTACAATATTTCTGCAGAAAACTGACAGTTACAGAATAAGGAGCACCAAATGAGCATATATGATACATTGAATGAACCTCAGAGAGAGGCAGTCCGGCATACGGACGGGCCTCTTCTGATCCTTGCGGGCGCCGGCTCGGGCAAGACAAGAGTCCTGACTCACCGCATTGCTTATCTGATTGAGGAACTGGGAGTCAATCCGTGGAATATTCTTGCCATTACATTTACCAATAAAGCTGCGGGCGAGATGAGACAGAGAGTGGATAATCTGGTGGGCTTCGGTTCCGAGAGCATATGGGTGAGCACATTTCACTCTATGTGTGTGCGGATCCTGCGAAGATTTATAGACAGGCTCGGATATGACAGCCGTTTTACGATCTATGATACAGACGATCAGAAGACGCTGATGAAAGCAGTGTGCAAAAAAGTCGATATTGACACAAAGCAGTTTAAAGAGAGAATGCTGCTCTCCGTGATCTCATCAGCAAAGAATGAGATGATCGTGCCGGAAGAGTTCGAGCTGAATGCAGGAGGAGATTTCGCACAGCTTAAGATCGCAAAGGTATACAGGGAGTACGAGGCGCAGCTTAAGGCGAACAATGCGCTTGACTTCGACGACCTTCTGGTGAAGACAGTACAGCTTCTCCAGACACAGCCGGATGTGCGGGAGAATTATCAGGAGCGGTTCCGTTATATCATGGTGGATGAGTATCAGGATACGAATACCGTTCAGTTCAAGCTGGTCAGCCTCCTGGCAGGAAAATACAGAAATCTCTGTGTGGTCGGAGACGACGACCAGTCGATCTATAAGTTCCGCGGGGCCAATATCCGGAATATTCTCGACTTTGAGAAAGAATATCCGGACGCGAAAGTGATCAAGCTGGAACAGAACTACAGATCCACGGGGAATATCCTGAACGCGGCGAACGGCGTGATCAGCAACAATAAAGGAAGAAAAGACAAGACACTCTGGACGGCCAACGGCGAGGGAGAGAAGATCAGCTTAAGACAGTTTGATACTGCCTATGACGAGGCTGAATTTATCGCCGAGGATATCAAAAAAGAGGTGCGGGACGGAGCGTCATATAACGATAACGCGGTCCTTTATCGGACAAACGCACAGTCCCGCCTTCTGGAAGAAAAATTTATTGCCATGAATATTCCTTATAAGATCGTGGGCGGCATCAATTTCTATGCCCGCAGGGAGATCAAGGACATTCTGGCGTATTTGAAGACCGTGGACAATGGACAGGACGACCTGTCTGTGCGCAGGATCATTAATGTGCCGAAAAGAGGTATCGGCCTTACGACGATCAACCGTATTCAGGAGTCGGCTGACGAGCGGGGGATCAGCTTCTATGAAGCACTGCTGGCGCCGGAGATGATACCCGGAGCAGGCCGCAGCGCGTCAAAACTGGACTCCTTTGCAGCGCTGATCGAGTATTTCAAAGGACAGGCAGAAAAGGAAAGCCTGACCGATCTGTTAAATGAAATCCTGGATATGACGGGGTATGCCCAGAATCTTGAGGCGGACGATGAGATAGACGCAGAGAGCCGGCTGCAGAATATCGAGGAACTTCTGAATAAGGCGGCAGCCTATGAGGAAGACTGTGAAGACAGGGGAGAAAAAGCGACACTGAGCGGATTCCTTGAGGAAGTAGCTCTTGTGGCTGATATCGACAGCCTGGAAGAAGATCAGGATTATGTCGTGCTTATGACGCTGCACAGTGCAAAAGGTCTGGAATTCCCTCATGTCTATCTTGCGGGAATGGAGGACGGACTCTTTCCCAGCTATATGACGATCACGGGCGATGACCCGGAAGAGCTGGAAGAAGAACGCAGACTCTGCTACGTAGGCATTACAAGAGCAGAGCAGCAGCTGACCCTGACCTGCGCGCGGAAAAGAATGGTGCGAGGGGAAACAAAGTACAACAATATTTCCCGTTTTGTCAGCGAGATCCCGCCGGAGCTGCTCGATACAGGCAGCAGGAAGCGTACATATTTTTCGGAGGAGGACGGGATGGACGGCACTACGGCCGCAGGCAATCTGTTTTCCGGCGGGAAAACGGCATCTGCCGGCAGTTCCAGGTCCAAGGCTTACGCCTCGAAGAAACCTTATACAGTTCTGACAAAAGGAAGCCAGCTGAGGGCACAGAAGAGCGACAGCCTTGCTTACGGCGTGGGCGACCGTGTCCGCCATGTAAAATTCGGAGAAGGAACTGTCCTTGATATCAAAGAGGGCGGAAGAGATTTTGAAGTGACTGTGGAGTTCGACACTGCAGGCGTCAGGAAAATGTTTGCAATGTTTGCAAAATTAGTGAAAATTTAGTAGTAATCTGAAAATGTTAGTGTTATAATATTAGAAAGTAAGCACTGTCTCAGAGACAGGGAAAGGACGTGTATTATGAGCAAAGTAGAAGAACTTATTGCTGAATCAAAATTAAATGAGATTCTTCATAAGAATGAGGCGGAAAAACAGAAAAATACAGTGATCTGGGTACTGGCTATCATCGGGGCAGTTGCAGCAGTCGCAGCTATCGCATATGCAGTATATCGCTTCTTCACACCGGACTATCTGGAAGATTTTGAAGATGATTTCGACGATGACTTTGATGATTACTTCAGCGAAGACGATCAGGTATAAGACCGGACAGTAAAATAGAACAGGAAAAGAACAAAGAAGGCGGGATGCAGAACATTGCACCCTGCCTATTTTTGCGCGATACGCCCGGAGAGCGACCGCAGTGCTTGCGCGAGCGGGCATCCGACGGGCAACGGCGCTGAACGTCCGGTGGACGTTCGCTTAGCGCCGACCGAAGCGGAGCGGAGACCATCGAGCGGCGATGCCGTGAGATGAGCGAGGTATCGCGGTGATTGGGCAGGGGAAGGATTCTTCCCCTAGCCGATTGGATATGGAGAAGTGTATGAAAAAAGGACAGACATTCGAAGGTATTATTGAGAGAGTGGATTTTCCGAATAAAGGGATCGTATATGTACCTGAAGAAGAAAAATATGTAACGGTAAAGAACGGGATCCCCGGACAGAAAGTCCGCTTTGTGATCAACAAGTTTAAGAGGGGGAATGCGGAGGGGCGTCTGCTGGAAGTGCTGGAGAAGTCTCCCCTTGAAACGAGAAAGCCGGTGTGCAGTATATTCCCGGCCTGCGGCGGATGTATGTACCAGACCATGCCCTATGAAGAGCAGATGAAGATGAAGGAAGGACAGATCCGCCGGCTTATGGATGAAGCGGTAAACGGAGAGTATGTATTTGAGGGCGTGAAAGCCAGCCCGAAAGAGTTCGGCTACCGCAATAAGATGGAGTTCTCGTTCGGAGATGAGTACAAAGACGGGCCGCTTTCTCTGGGGCTCCACAAGAAGGGCAGCACATATGACGTACTGACTGCGTCAGACTGCCGCCTTGTCCACGAGGATATGAACAAGATCCTTGTGAGCGTGCTGGAATATTTCCGGGAGAGAAATGTGAGCCACTACAGGAAAATGCAGCACACCGGATATCTCCGTCATCTGCTCCTGAGGCGCGGCGACACGACGGGCGAGATCCTGGTAAATCTGGTGACCACCACTCAGGAGGAACATGATCTGCAGCCGCTGGTCACGGCGCTTCTGAATCTGGAACTGGAGGGAAAGATCGTGGGCATCCTGCATATTCTCAATGATTCGCTCTCCGACGTGGTGAAGAGCGACGAGACACGCATCCTCTGGGGACAGGACTACTTCTATGAAAAACTGCTTGGTCTGGATTTCAAGATCACGCCGTTTTCTTTCTTCCAGCCTAATACCCGGGGCGCTGAAGTGCTCTATGAGACGGTGCGGGACTATATCGGGGACATCCGTGACATGACCGTGTTCGACCTCTTCAGCGGAACGGGAACCATCAGCCAGGTGCTGGCTCCGGTGGCAAAGCAGGTGGTAGGCGTGGAGATTGTCGAAGAAGCGGTCGAGGCTGCAAAAGAAAACGCTGCAAGAAACGGTATTTCCAACTGCAAATTCATAGCAGGCGATGTATTTCAGGTGCTGGATGAGCTGGAAGAAAAACCGGACGTCATCGTGCTTGATCCGCCGAGAGACGGTATCCACCCGAAAGCACTGCCGAAGATCTTAAGCTACGGCGTGGACAGGATCGTGTATATCTCCTGTAAGATGACAAGCCTTGCGAGAGATCTGGAGATGATGCAGATTGCGGGATACCGGGTAGAGAAGATGACGGCTGTGGATCAATTCTGTGAGACGGTTCATGTAGAAAGTATCGTGAAATTAGTACGGAAATAGGCGGTTTTCCGGCATTTGTGTGGTGCGGTTCAGTCGATTTGCCACCCATTTGCCACCGCAATTTTAAAAATCAATACTGAACATAGAAACAGCACTGAACACGCTGAACAAATAGCGGTATCAGTGCTGTTTTGGTGGTTATGAAGTTTTTACAGCGGTGATCTTCTCAAACAGATCAACGGACTGTTCACCCATCTTTTCCGTGTCGTGAACATAGGTCTGTAAAGTGGTCTTGATGTTGGTATGCCCTAACCGTGTCTGAACATTCTTCGCATTTGCCCCTGCTTCAATCAGCATGGTGGCGTGTGTATGCCGTAAACTGTGATAGTCAAAGGCAAGGTGTAATTCCTTGTGAATGACCCGTGAACAGAACTTAAATGAGTCAGTAGAAGTATACTGCCCGTTTTCTGCTATGCAGATCAGCCGGACACGCTGCAACTGGCTTTCAACGCATTTCTGGACGGGAACGACCCGCCACATATCATTACCCTTTTCATCAATCTCTTTTTTCAGAACGTGGATTGTATAATATTCCCCGTACTTCATTTCATTGCGCATTTGTGCGGTTTTTTCCTGTTTCAAGGCATTATAGAGGGTTTCGCCAAAAGGAACGGTTCTGACAGATGCCGGAGTCTTTGGAGTTGTAAAGTACCATGAGGAACGCTGTTCCCGTTTTCCCTGTTTCTCTACCACCCGGCGAACATCAGCCCCGAAGTTGCGCTTTACAATCTGCTTATTGACGGACAGGGTTCTTTTTTCAAAGTCAATATCATCCCATGTGAGGGCGAACGCTTCACTGATCCGCAGCCCGGTATAAAATCCGATCATGAGCGGGATATAATACCGGGTGTCACGGAAACGGTCAATAATCTGGTTCCACTCTTCCAAAGTCAGGATGATCCGTTCTCTTGGCTTGCGCTCTACTTTGGGAAACTTCACCGACTTCATGGGGTTCTGGCTGATATAGTGCAGCGGTTCAATGGCATAATCCAAAGCAGATTGAAACACGGTCAGTATTCCCACAATATGGCTCTTGGAATAGCCGTTCATTTTCAGATTGTTGGCGTATTCCTGCAATACTGTGGCGTTGATTGCTTTTAGCTTATATAATCCGAATTTGGGCTTTATATGACCTTCTATGATGCGGAGATATGCCACCTGTGTATTATATTTCAGATTTAGCTTGCAGGATAATTCATACCACTGATCCAGATAGTCAGAAACCGTGATTTCAGACGGTTCAAAGACCGTTCCGGCGTTGTTGTATTCGTTCATTGCCGCTGCAAGTGCGGCTTCTGCTTCTTTCTTGGTGCGGAAACCACCCTTTTCTTTTTTCTTCCTCTTGCCGTCAACCTTTCCCAGATCAAAATAATATGACCATGTTGAACCTCTTTTTCTTACTCCACCTTGCATAAATAAGCACATCCTTTCTAATCTGCCGGGCGGCTTAGATTGAAAGGAAAATGTGATTATTTATTTTTTTGAACGACTTTTTTATAGAATATACCTTCTATGGTCTCCCTTGCCCTGTCTTGTAGTTCCTCAAATTCTTCTGGTGTAAAGACTGCTGACTCCCCGCCTTTAGTAAGAATATATACCGCTTCATCTGGAATTTGCACCCTTTCAGCAGGATCGGGTTCATCAGGGTTCTCAAAATGCCATTTTGTCACATTATATTCCATAGAAAACCCTAGCGATTTAAAATAGTTTTCTATAATTTCAAGATGTTCCATTTCTTCCGATACATAGGAAGAATTAGTGGTAAATTGCTCCCAGTCAATAACACCTTTCATAAGAGCAGATGCTTTGACACCTAGAGCGGACGCAATTTTAAGAACAGTTTCAGTTTTTGGGGGCTTTTTATTTTTCTCAAATTGTCCTATGGCGGATTGAGTCATATTTAATCGTTCACCTAATTCTTTTTGGGTGAGTCCTTTTTCTTTGCGTATTCGCTTTATATTTTCGCCTATTGTCATTTGCTCACCTGCCTTTTCAATAATAAGGATATCACGACAGAACATTAAAAACAAGTAAAAACTTATTTTTATGCTTGAAATTAGCATTTACTTATGATAAGATGGTGATAACAAGTAAATACTTATATAAATTAGAGCCGGGCGGCTTAGATTAAAAGGAAAATTAAAAAGAGAGGTAAACAACTATGATGAAAGAAGAATTTGAAAGGTTGGCGGGGTATGAGGTTTCTTTTGATGATTACCAGAAAATCATTGAACCTATGTATATAGCTGCTGATCTGGATAAGCAGGAATTTGTGAAGTGTATCAATAAAAATCGTTTCGCACTTCCCACCAAAAAACAGTTGATTGATGAAATGAAGAAAATCGCTGTTCATCTGTTTGAGATATGTGGAAGATACACTGACTATGAAAGCATGGATGAACTGGAGAAAAAAGCAAAAGAGTTTGCAAAACGGTTCTATCATATTGATTGGAATTATGACTCAAAGGCTTGGGTATATTTCAACAAAGGTTATGAGTTCCCACATCTTCAAAGAGGATGTACGTACCCTAAAGAACTTGTAATTGGTCGTGACGGTGTTGAGTATACACGGATTGAACTGGTAACGGCATAGAAAGAACCTTCCCGGTGGGTGGTCAAACCGGGAGAAAGGTGAGAGATTATGAAGTACTTAAAAAAGAAAAACGATACAACCACAATCAGGAAAGTGTGGAGTGATGATAAAGAGGTGTGTTATGGGGTGGTTGGAACAGTTGGTGATTTGTTAAAAGTTGGTATCCTTGATTACTGTGATTATCCCGCTGATGGTTGGTGTTTTCTTCCTGCACCCGGAATAATGCATAAAAATAAGTTTGGGAGAACACGGGAAGAAGTTGTTGATGGATTACCGGATTAGCCGAAACGGTCAGCAATGACCGTCAGCCGGGAAGTGACTGCCCCGGCTCTGATGATGGCAGGTCGTGAACCTTGACAACTTCATCTGTCCGGCAACGGCTTAATCAACCGTAAGGGGTAACGCTGTAAATCCCCTGCATAAGTGCCGTACAAATATAAAGAAAGAAGGTGATAACGTGAAAATCAATAATTCAAAACTACAGATTGCTTTAGCAACAGCTTGTATGAACCCCTATGATCTGTGCAAAGAGGTAAATATTCAATATCAGACATATAGAAGAATTTCAGCAGGGCATAATTGTAAACCCGCAACGGCGGGCAAGATTGCCAAAGCCCTGAATGTACCTGTTGAACAGTTGGTTGATCTGGAGTGATTAAAGTGAAGTACAGAATTGAGTTTGCTGATCGGCGTTGTTGCAGCATTGCCAACAGCAGAAAGGAACTGATTCAGCGGTTGCAGACGCTTGACAGGGGAACGGTTGAGGATATCCGTAAAATATATAAAAGCGGCGTGTCTGATTCCGTGAAAGATATTTATGATCGGTACACAAAATAAGAACCAAAGGAATGATTTTATAAAAATTTATTGCAGGAAGGTGGTGAGAATGGACAATGGACGAGTGGAAAGGAAATTCAGAAGTTTTCCGGGCGTATTTTCACGGGAAGATTGACAAAAAGAGCGGTGACAGTATTCCGGCTGAAAAGGTAAAGGACAAGCCGGGGCACTCATGGAATGAGGTCTGCAATGATGATAACTTTGGCGCAGTTATGAATGAAGGAATTATTGATTGCAGCTTTGACTCTAAAGAAGCATCAGATTGTTTTTGGGAAATGGCAGATAAAAATAACTGGGAAACACTGATCTTGGAAAATCCGAACAACAACCATATTCACAGTTATTGGAGACTTCCGACAGGATGGAAATTTAAAGACGGTGCAGACGTAAAACTGGCGGTTGGTTTAACTGCTGACCTGCATAGCGGTTCTACTTATATCAGGTTGAGGGTGAACAGTGTTGACCGTTTCCCGCCACTATATGAGCCGGATTATATTCAGGTGTTACCAGAAGAACTATACCCGGTAAATTCTGCTGCTGAACCGTTTGGTATGTCAAAAGATGGAAGAAATAACACGCTATCGTCAATGGTTAGAAATATGGTTTACAATACCAAATTCACCAGAGAACAGATGGAACGGATCATTACAAACACAAATAATTTTGTTTTCGCTGAACCACTCCCGGACAGTGAACTTGATACTATCTTGCGGGATGATACTTTTGCGGATATGCCAGAACGCCGATTGAACACAGTGAACGCCGCTGAACTTTTTCAGATGGAAGTGAAACCAACAGAATTTATCATCAACGGTCTGATACCTGTGGGGCTGTCGCTGATCGCAAGCCCGCCGAAGTATGGAAAATCTTGGATGATGCTTGATATGAGTATTGCAACGGCAGCAGGTAGGGATTTTCTTGGGTTCAGCACTAATCAATGCAGTGTTCTGTATCTGGCGTTGGAAGACCGATTTGACAGGTTGAAAGATAGGATGTTAAAGATCACGGGCGGGAAAAAGTTCCCGGAAGGTCTTGAAATCGCAATAGAAGCCCCGCCAATGGGGGAAGGTTTCATTGAATATCTGGGGGATTTTATCACAGATCATCCGGAAACAAAGCTGATTATCATTGATACATTCGTAAAAATCCGGGGAATACCGAACGGGAAAGAATCGGCGTATGCGGTGGACTCCCGTGAAGCGGGTACGTTGAAAAAATTCGCAGATCAACACAGCGTTGCAGTTCTGTTGGTGACACATACCCGGAAGAGCGTTGACACGTCTGACCCGTTCGCAAACATCACTGGAACCTATGGGGTTGCGGGTGCTGCTGATGATATGATCGTTCTGACAAAGGATAAGCGAAGCGACACGCTTACAAAAATGTCTGTGACCGGGCGTGACGTGGCATATGAAGAATATCCGATTGTATTTGATAATAATTCAAGTAAATGGGTACGTCAAGGGGAGTCCTACGAACTGGCGGCGGCGCAACGTGATGAAGAACGTCAATATGCAGAATATTTTGCCGGAAACATCAGAAAGACGATTGTGAAGCTGTTGGAAGAAAATGAAGGTATCTGGCAGGGGCGTTGTAATGAAATCCTTGATAAAAGTCGGGAATATGGCACACCCATTTCTTTAACCTCTCAAAAGTTAGGGAAAGAACTGGAAAAAATCAACGGTTTTCTATATCGGGATAATATCATACATACGGAATTAAGTCAGGGAAAAGGACACGGGAAAAAACATAAATTTGAAAATATTAAGTAATATGACCACACGTTTTTAGCGTTTTTAGCGTTAATAGTAATATGTGTGACGCTTATAACGCTAAAAACAGGGTTGCGTTATATACAAAATTCAGAAAGGACAGAAAAATAATGAGATTTGTAGTTAATCAGGAAATGACAATGATATCAACGGTGAAGCAACTGGGGAGCGTGTATTTATTGGACAATAAGATTTATGCGAAAGCATTCAACCGTGATGATGTGGTGATGGTCAATAATCTGTTGGCTGAATACCCATCAAAAGAGATCGCACAGCAGGCTTTCGGGCTGTTTTTAAATTGGACTTGGTACGAAAAGAAATCTAATGCGTTCCTCTTCCCGGAGTGGGATGAAGATACACAGACATTAAAGTCTCATGAAATGTTACCGATAGCGTAGAAAGGAAAGGTGAAGATTATGAAATTAGTTATCAAAAATTTATCAGCAGAGGATGAAAGGCTTGTGAAAAAACTGTACAAGTGGATGCGTAAACAGGGGCTGTCTTATGGTGAAGCGCAGAACTTGCTTAATGTGATGAGAAACGCCCTCAACGATTCTAAATTTGAGAAGATACAGAATACAAAACTGTAATCAGGAAAAAGGACGGTGAAACGGTTATGACGAAGAAAATCACAGATCAGATGTTTGACGAGATGGACGAAAATAATCTGTCTGCTAAAGATTTGCTTGGTGTGGTGATGCACCTTGTAGACACGGATGATAATGCGGATAGTATCATGATCGGAGATATCCGGGTTGAAGGTCTGATACGGGCAGCATATGGCTACATACTGAAAAATGACAGGATATTTTCACAGAAATAAGGGGGATATGATGGAGAAATTACTGTATCAGCAGAACAAAACAATGGAAATTCTCGCAAGGCAGCCGATATTTATACAGAACGGCGGGGAATATGGAGAAATCCGGGATATCATTTCAGCATACAAAAACGCTGATAACAGACCGTTCGTATTTCTTGTGATGGACGCAATGGAACAAGGCTTTTTATCGGGTTTTCTCCGGGATGTGTACGCATTGGGGAAAATACACGGAATAAAGGAAGAACGTACAAAGAGAAAGGGCAGGTAATGGATATGAATAAAGAATTAGAAAATAAAATTGATCTCGTATGTGAAGCAATCAACAGGGTATTTGCACACAATGAGCCGGAACGCATTGAACAGACTTTGAAATTTGCCGGGATCGTGGCACAGGCACCGAGCGAAGAACTTCTTGAAAAGGCTGTTGATATGACGCTTGTTTCTCTGGACAGTGCCTTTGATGCGGCAAAAGCCGAATTAAAATCAGGGGGTGTGACAGAATGAAAGAACAGATTATTGAAATGTTGGACAGGATTGATGAAAGAAAAATGGAACTGGTGTATTTTTTCATCAGGGGATTACTGGGATATTAAAAGCCCTCACATAACCGAAGCAATATAAGGGCTTGCCACATGGTAAACATATGACCTGAACAACCATAGTTTACCATGTGGGCGGTTATTTTATCAAGCAATAGCTTAAAGTCGCTATATGGCGATTATATGAGGTCACAGACACAAATATTTTTGGATGGATTTGGATTGATCTGGGTGACGGGTGCATGAAATCAAAACTGAAAAGACTTTAATAAATGTTAATAAAACCGGGGGACGTATACGGAAAATTAACCCTTAAAAAGTGCTTAGATTTTCGGGTTTCTCGCACGCGCGCGCGAAAGGGGGATTAAAGCGGTGGAATATATTGACGTGAGACAGTTCAAGGACAAAGTAAAGCCGGATGCAAAAGAGGTCACATTTAAAGACAGTCACGGATTGCAAAGGACAGTATCATTTTTGTATCAGAAAACAGGATATGGAAAAAAGCGGTTCTTCTGCTGCCCGTTCTGCCTGAAACGTGTACAGAAATTATATTTTGTTGGGAATGAGTATATGTGTTCAGAGTGCGGAAAGGTGAACCCGTATGAGGGTATAAAAAACAATACCAAAGGCGGCTATGATGATATTGCGTACAGAATGAAACGGTATGCCACAAGATATGATATTCAGTTTAATTTTCCCTTTGATTATTTGGACTTTATCTTTGATCCCCGCATAGGGAAACAGACTTTCAGAAAACATTTGACAGTGTTACAGGGGCTTGAGAATATGCGCTTTCAGTCAATCATCAGTAAAACCACCTATTCCACAAAAGTATTATCGTCCGTCATCCGTGGGAAACACCCACTTCTACAATCACAGACGCTTTGGGAACTGAAAAATTGGTTTTATGACTGGAACAGCGGGGAACAAATTATTATAGAGCATCCCCGGCAAATGATAAAAATGTGAAGGACGGTGATTTTTGAATGCAGATAGATGTTGAGAAGTTAAATGCAGCTATGGCAGAGAAAGGCGTTTTCCCTAAAGATTTATGCAAAAGACTGAACACGACTGAACGGGAATTGAAAATAATCTTGATTGGTGGAAAGGATGTTGACGCAAGGACGGCGGCAAGAATATCTTCTGTTTTAGGTGTAAAGGTTCGGGATATAGAAAAAGTGGGTGATGAACATGACAGCGGAGCGGTATCTGGAAAGCCTGAAACGGCAGAAATATAAGATCGCTGATCTGGCAGAGCGGCGGGAAACAGTCTTACAGAAAGTAGCTAGTGCCGGAAGTATCAATTACAGTCAGGTGAAAGTGCAGACCAGTCACAATAATGACGCTTTGACAAGTGCGGTTGTGAAAGTGTCTGAACTGACTGAACGTATTGAACAGGCACAGACGCAGTATTTTACTTTGGAAAATGAGATTATAAGCAAAATCAGGGAACTGCACAACCTAAAGTATGAGCAGGTGCTTTATAAAGTGTATATCCAGTTTAAGGCTTTCCCGCAGATCGCCAGTGAATTAAAGCATGGTGTTGGATGGATCAGAAGACTGCATGATGATGCGGTACAGGAATTTTCAGAAGTACACAGGGATTTTTTTAATGAATGGGTGATTGACCATATGAAGAACAGTGAACAGATCAAAGAACTGATGAACCGTATTTTAGAGATTCAGCGCAAAAAACAGCAGATACTTGATGAAGAAGCAGAGATAAAGGCGGCAATTCTGGAAGAAATGCAGGATAATCAGGTTGAAACATTGGAGAACGCCAACATAAAAATCAATTATGTGGAGAAGTTCGCCAGAAGGACAGTAGACGGGAAGAAGTTAAAAGAACTATACCCTGATGCTTTCCGGGATTGCACCCATGTAACGGAGATATCGCCGCATATAAGGGTTAAGGTGTTGGCATGAGCGCAGATTTAAAAGTGGTCTATTTGTTGGACAGTGTGGAAGTAAAGCGGAACATGACGCAATTACAGCTTGCCGATCTGCTGAAAAATGATGATGTGTTGTTGTTGTCTGTAAACGCTCCGACAGTGAAACACTATCGCAGGAAGAAAAAGGGTGGCAGATTGGTGGCAAAATAGCCCATGATTTGCCTGATCTATCTGGGAAACACTGATTTTATGGGAAATAATCAGGCTGATTTCCACAATGGATAATTATTGAAACCCGGAAAGGCGGGAAAATATGGGGAAAAATGAACGTGCATTGAACAAGCTGAAATCTTTGGTTGATGCAGATGTGTATATAAAATTATTGGTCATGTTCGCCGGGGAAACGATCTACTTCCCGGCGGCGGGATCGTTAAAGGACAAGCAGGAACGGAACAGGGCAATTCAGCAGAGTTATTATAGCGGTGCAAGTGTGTCTAAGCTGGTTGACCTGTACGGACTGTCTGAAAGCCAGATCAGACGGATCATAGCAAAGGTGAGGTAGCGTTTTACTACCTCATTTTTTCTGTCATTTTCTAGGAAAGCGGAAGGTGCAGCGGTAAATTCTTTATGATACAGTTGTTTTATAACAAATATATCAAAAGAAAGGTAGATGGATATGGAACTTGAAAAGTATGTCAAAGCGACCAAAGAAATCATCTGGAACGCCTATTCAGAGATAGAAGCGGCGTTAATGGAACGTGATGAAGAACTGGAACGCCAGAAAAAAGTACATTGGCAGTATTCCAAAGAAAAGGCAGATCAGGAATATCAGAAGGCTGTTGATAAGTTCAATACTGACACACAGACAGCAGTTGCAAATTGCCGGGCTGCTATTCAGAAGCAGAAAGACGGCTACATGAAGGAAGTGCATGATTATTACAGAGCGGACGGAAGCAAGATTGATCTGAATGATATGAATTTATTTAAGTCTGAAATTGTTCTGACTACAGATGAAGTGACTGACATGATCCATAAACATATTGATAACCCTACTATGTTAAGGGTAATTCATAAGTTTATCATGGAATTTAATGCACACCGTTCAGAAGATAAGCGGATTATTCCACCACATGAAGAACTGCACACATTAAGATTAGTCGAATTGAATGGGAGAAAAGAAGAAAAGATTTTTGATACCTTTGTACATCTGTCTTGTGAGGGAATGCGGCACCCGGATGAACATTATACAATGTTTCAGTCTCGGCTTGATGGTTATGAAGAAGATGCGGTTTTAAGCCTGCTGAAAGCAAAAATTTATAAGGACGATGCAACGCAGCAGAGGGTTAAGCAGATTGAGCAGAAGCAAAGAGATGAACGGTCGGAAAAAAATAAACGTTTAAATTTAGATTCCGGTTTAGGAAATCGGTTTTAGAAAAAGTCAAATGAAAGGGGGTTGAAAAATTATGTATAGCTATGATGATTTTGTAAGCGATTGTGAAGCAATTCGGAAGAAGATTGAAAGTACAGATATAACAGAAGAAACATTTGCAGAAATTGAAGAGTCTTTAAGGGCTTTGATTCCAAAAGAGGACGCGGTGTATCAGCAGATTCTTGATCTGGTACAACAGGCGAATGAAATGTGTAAGTTGCACCGGGCAATCCCCGCAACAATTAATTCTGTATATCGTGATCTGAAAATAAAGAAACTTGAAGCGGACGGCGTTGACTTGTCAAATAGTTATAACCGCAATCAGAAGTATGGTAGTTATATTGAACATTGCCTTTCTTGGGCGGGAATACCATTAAAGGTTGAATTAAAGAAAAGCTATCGTTGATAGAGAGAAAGGAAATCAAGGAAATGACTGGAAAGATTACATATTTCAATAATGAGCGAGGATTTGGATTTATCGCAGATGATGAAAGCAATCAGTCTGTATTTGTCCATATCTCACAGATTACTGGAACCAATGGCGATTATCCGGCGGTTGGTCAGCGTGTAGTATATGAGACACGGGAGACAGAGAAGGGAACCGCTGCGGCTGACGTCAGATTTATTTAAGTTATCTTTGGTGGTGGCTGTGGTAGTTCCCGGCTGCCACCATTGATTTTTAGGAGCGGTAAGCGTTATGAATAAACGACAGAAAGAAGTGCTTCAAGCACAGCTTGACAGCGAAAATGAGATTATAAAAAAATTAAAACGGGCTTTTGAACGGGCAAAAAAAGACTGCGAAAAGAAAATTGCTGAATTAAATAGCCGGACGGATATGCAGAATTTACAGACGATCATATACCAAAGAAAATATCAGGAAGTTTTGAAAAAACAGATTGAAGCGGCTTTGAAAGATCTGACAGATCACACATACAAAAATATACAGGAGTACTTACAATCTTGTTATGAAAACGGTTTTCTTGGTGTTCTGTATGATATCAGGGGGCAGGGCGTTCCGCTGATATTCCCGATCAATCAGGAACAGGTTGTGAAAGCCTTACAGACTGATACAAAATTATCAGAAGGTATGTATGAAAGACTTGGGGAGAGCACGCAAAAATTGAAAAGTTCAATACAGGCTGAACTATCGAGGGGAACGGCTAACGGTTCGTCATGGCTTGAAATGGCGGTGGAGATCACCAAAGGTATGAATAGCCCGTTTAGAGTAGCGTTAAATAATGCTATCAGAATCGCCCGGACAGAAGGACACCGCATACAGAATGAATCTGCTTTCCATGCACAGCAGGAAGCAAAAGACAGAGGTGCGGAAGTTGTAAAAATGTGGGATAGCACCCTTGACGGAAAAACAAGACCGCATCATAGACAGCTTGACGGACAAATAAAAGAAATAGATGAACCTTTTGAGATTGCAGGGCGTAAAGCTATGTATCCGGGTAATTTTGGTATTGCATCAGAAGATATTCAGTGTAGATGTTATTCCCTTCAACGTGCCAGATGGATGTTAGAGGGCGGTATCTGCAAGATGAATAATTTTTCTAAGCAGCTTGAATCTTTTGAGGATAAAAAATCTTATGATGATTTCAAGAAAGATTTCTTCTCAAAAGAAAATATCCAGTATATGAACTATGTTGATCTGCTGCGTGAGAGGTATCAGACAAAATATTTTGATGAAAAATTATTGAACAGGATGACAGACCGGGAATATAACCATTATATTAAGCTGCTGAATGCAACCCCGATCTATAATCGGTCTGACTATAAATAAGGGGGGTGCGGTTATGGCTATGACGGATATTTTGGAGATAATGCAGCAGATGGCACATGAAAAGGTTAGTACCGTTAGCAAAGAAGAGATTGACAGGGCTTTATCAGAAAATAGTTGTTTGAGTCCAGAAGAAGCGTTGCAGGTGTTAGAAGAAATTCCAACAGATGATTGAAATAGGGGTGATTAGATGTTTGCAAAGATAAAATTAAAAAGAATCTTGTCGGAAATCAACCGTTATGATGAAGAAACACAGGCTTATTGTAAAAATGTTATTTTAAGGGTGTTCCGTTCGTGCGACAGCAGAAGACAGAAATGCAAATTTGTTAAAATGGTATATATCAGAATGAAAAAGGCGGGTGTATTTTAATGTCATTACAGTTTGAAGATAACAGTGCAGAGGTAAAAAGACGCTTGTCTGAAAGCCTGATAAGATTTCTGTATGAAGCGGGCGGTGATCTCACGTCACAAATTCAGCAGAATAGCAGAGTGGACACCGGACAAACTAAAGGATCATATAAATATAAAGTCAATGAGTCTGATCTGACTGCAATCGTTGGAAGTAATCTTGAAAATGCAATCTGGGAAGAATTTGGAACGGGTGAATACGCTCTGAAAGGAAACGGGCGTAAAGGCGGTTGGGTGTATAAGGACGCTAAGGGCAAGTATCACCACACCTACGGTAAATCACCGAACAGACCAATGCATCACGCCTATACGGCAAGTAAGACGGCATTGAAAAGGCGATTAGAAGAGATTATCAAAAGCAGTATGAAATAGGTCATATAGACAACGAGAAAGCAAAGGTATAGATTTATACGCCTTTGCTTTTTTCATGGCTATATGACGATTATATGAGTTGTCAGAGGTATAAGAACATGGTAGAATATGGGCAGGGAATAACCGTGTTGCAGGGTGGCTGACCTCTATTCTTACATAGAATGGGGGGTGGTGCTGATGGACAAGAAACCTTTTGATTTCAAAGACCTGATAGCTTTCGGGATGTTCATTTTAGCATTGCTGACATTCGTTTTTACGTTCTGTCGATAATGTTTTAAAGCATAGAAAAACCACCCCGGTAACTTTGGCGAGTGAAGAGGTGGTAATTTCTATGTTGCTATTTACTTCATAAGGTCAACCCCTTGTGGGCGGTTGTTCCTTTTTCACTTATAATATAACACGATTGTTCAGCGTGTTCAATAGAAAATTCAGTGTTGCGGGTGATCTCTATGGAATTACAGAAAGCGTTAGAAGAATATGAAAAATTCTTTGGTGAAAGGTATTTCTTTTATATTGGATTTGAGAAAACTGACAGTGAAATCATTTCAGAAATACAGAAGTGCATCAGAACAGGGAAGAAACAACGCCCGCCAAAATACAGGGACGATTGTATTTATTGATATGGTGGCAACGCCACCCATTTGCCACCCGCTGAAAATATCCTACACAAGCGCAGACAGACCCGAAACACTGAACTATTGAAAATGCGTTGTTTTCAAGCTGTTCAGCGGACGCACAGAAGCGCACACATACCTAAAATACTGAACTTTTTAGCGGTTATAACAAACGGTGCATGTGGAGACAGTCGCTCTGCTCACGAGAAAAGCCCAGTAAATCAAAGGTTTCTGCCGATTTGGAGCGAAAATAGGTGTGTGTTTCTGTTTCCGTAGAATGGGTATAGGGAAATTGATTTACCCAGGGGGATAGACCTTGGAGAACAGGTGATATACGTTTTGGCGCAAGGACATATTTTCACAAAACCTGAAAAAAGAATGGCATTGCATTTTCTTTAGTTAACTGGAAGTGCAATGCCGTTTTGTTATAAATAAAGTTTTTATCAAAATGGATAATTACATTTTATAGTGATCTATGGTGTTCAAACTTTATTCTTGGCATAAATGTAAATTTGAAAAAGCCCGGAAATACGTCGTTTCTGGCGGATTTCTTTCCCTATATTTACATTTATTTTCAACGATTTTCAGCTTCATTTTTTGCGATTGTCCTTTTGGAAGTTTTGAGGGGGTGGGGGATTTCTTAAATAATTTGGAAAAATAGAGAAACATTATAGCGAAAAAATCATTTAGTGAAATAGAGGAAATATGAGTAAAAATAAAAGTAGAAAATTAAAGGTTTACAGTCAATCAGGGTATCATTACCAAGAGAGACCTACAATCATTCTAAAAGGAAGATGGTTAGAAGAGGCAGATTTCCCATCGAACAGCCATATTACAGTTGAAACCATAGAAGAAGGTGTTCTGAAGATAGTACGCCAGTCCGAATAAGCACTGCTGCTAATTTACATTATGAGAAGTTTCAGGATGGAGCCGTGAAAGGTATTGAGAATGAGATGTTCTTTATGAAAATCGCAACACAATGCGAATATCTGTTGAAAATAGATGAATAATGCGTTATAATAAACACGGTTTCATACGTTAGACAAGGAGGTGCCACATGGCTGTATCATATAATCGTCTTTGGAAACTTCTGATTGACAAAAAAATGAGCCAAGCAGAAATGCGTAAGGCTGCTGATATTGCCCCCAACACACTAACACGAATGAGAAAGAACGAAGAAGTAACGCTTACGGTATTGAGTCGTATTTGCAGCGTGTTGGATTGTGATTTTGGGGACATTGTAGAATATATCAACGAAGAGGAGAAAAATGATGGCTAATCTATCAAAACAAAAACGCCAGCGGATGCTGGAATTTCTCCAGACCATCCGTGAGGAACATAAAGATGATGACAATGTACTAATTGCCATTGGCGAAATTGAAAGTGCACTGAATGGGAAGAAATACGGTCTTGTATGGGAGCGGCACGAAGAAGATGTTGATATACAAATGAGGGATAATATCCCTGTGTTCACCGAGGTGCCGGAACGAGAAATCTGTGCAATACCTGGAGACACGTACAACTTTTTGCTGGAGGGCGATAACCTACACAGCCTACGACTACTAGAAAAGACTCATGAAGGAAAGATTGATGTCATATATATCGATCCACCATATAACCTTGGCGGCGATTTTGTCTATAATGATAGTTATGTTGGTAAAGATGACGGTTTCAGACATTCCAAATGGCTGTCCTTTATGGCGGTTCGCCTCAAAATTGCTTATAAATTATTATCAGAAAAAGGGGTTATTTTCATTAGCATTAATGACGCTGAATATGCTGGGCTCAAATTGCTTTGTGATGATCTTTTTTCGGAATTAAACTATCAGGCAACTTTTATTTGGAAATGCAGACAACGTGCAGATAGCCGAAACATTAATATGATTTCCTCTGATCATGAATATATTCTTGTTTATTCCAAAAGCGATAAATTTACTCTTTTAGGCCGCACGAAAGATATCAGCAAATATAAGAACCCAGATAATGATCCTCGTGGGCCTTGGGCAAGTATAGACCTTTCAGGATTGGCTGATGCTTCACGTCGTCCAAATTTGCACTTTGATATTGTAGACCCTAATACTGGAAACATATATCCTCCGAATCCTAATCGTGGATGGTCTAAAAGTCGAGATACCATTGCACGCATGATTGCAGAAGATAGAATATTATGGCCTAGTTCTCCAAAAGGAAGACCGCGTGAAAAGAAATTTTTAAAAGATCTGCAGAGCGATAAAACTGGATTTTCTAGCGTTCTTGAAAGTGAAGATGTTGGGTTTACAACAGATGGAACACGTGCGCTTATTAATGTTCTTGGAAGTCGAGCTTTTAGCTTCCCTAAGAGCGTAAAACTACTAAAAACTATTATTGGTCAATTTCCAGATAAATCATGCACTGTGCTGGATTTTTTTGCAGGTTCAGGAAGTACAGCGCAAGCCGTTTTGGAATTGAATAAAAGTGACTTAGGCCACAGAAAATTCATTTTATGTACAAACAATGAAAATGATATCTGTTCATGTGTAACATATCCTCGTATTCAAACAATTATTACGGGAAGGAGACCAGATAAAACAGTTTATGAAAATAATATACCTGCAAATTTGAAATATTATCGTACAGACTTTGTTTCGAAGGATTCAGAAGATGTGAGTGAAATGCTACTTGCTCATATTCAGGAGATGATTCAGTTGGAACATGGGGTGAAAATTGATAACAGTACCTACCGAATAATCATGTCTGATGCTGAAGCAGATGAATTGGAGCAAAACTGGACACAGTATGACGAGATCAGCGCACTGTATATCTCCAAGAATGTGCTGCTAACTACCAGTCAGAATGAGCTGTTCAGTAACGTGGAGATACATATTATTCCGGATAATTACTTTAAATTTGAAATGCAGGAGGTGGGCGAAGCATGGTAAATTCCGGACTGACCATCAATTTGTTCGATTTTCAGGAAAAGGCTGTCATTAAGCTCCTTGACCTAACGACAAAGAATGGTAGCAAACAGACAATTATTATGAAAGCGCCCACCGGGGCGGGCAAGACCATTATTCTGATCGACTATGTAGATAAATTCCTGACCAACGTGTCAAATAACATGGCGTTTATATGGCTCTGCCCCGGCAAGGGCAATCTGGAAGAACAAAGCAGAAATAAAATGTGCAAATTTGTGCCCGGACGAGTGACACAGAATCTGTTTGAAGCGTTGTCCGGTGGCTTCGTTCCCGGCAGCACCACCTTTATCAACTGGGAGCTTGTCACGAAACGGGGTAATACCGCCATCCGGGACAGTGAACGGAAGAACTTGTTTGACCGTATTGCGGATGCTCACCGCAACGGTGTGGAGTTTACGGTCATTATTGATGAGGAGCATTCCAACAATACAGCCAAGGCCAAAAGCATCATTGATGCCTTTTCTGCCAAACACATTATTCGTGTCAGCGCAACCGCTGTCCAGAACAAACGGTATGAATTTTTTGAGATTGACGAGGTGGACGTTATCGGTGCGGGACTGATCACTAAAGCCCTGTATGTGAATGAGGGTATTGAGGAGAATCTTGAGATTACAGACGATTATGATTATCTCCTTGACCTTGCCGATGCAAAGCGAAAAGCCATCACCAGCCGCTATCAGGAAAAGGGAAAGAATATTCGCCCGTTAGTGCTGATTCAGTTTCCCAATGGCAGACCGGAAACCATCACCGCTGTGGAACGCAAGCTGGAAAGTATGGGCTATACCTACAATAACGGAATGGTTAGCAAGTGGATGAGTGAGGATAAAAAAGATCTCCCGGACAACCTGACGGAGAACGATGGTATCCCCGTGTTTTTGCTCATGAAGCAGGCCATTAGCACAGGTTGGGACTGCCCACGGGCAAAAATTCTCGTTAAGCTACGAGAGGGCATGAGCGAGAACTTTGAAATTCAGACCATCGGGCGTATCCGCCGGATGCCGGAGGCGAAGCACTACGAGGATGACTTGCTGGATTTCTGCTATGTGTATACATTTGATGAAAAATATAAGGCTGGGTTGATCTCTAACATGGACAAGGCGTATGAAACTCGCCGACTGTTTTTGAAGGAGAAATGCAAAACCTTCACGCTGGAAAAACAAATCCGAGATCAGGACTTTGACGGTCTCGGAGAGCGAGAAGTTCTGTATAAAATTTATGATGCACTGGTTAAAAAATACGGACTGGGAACTGTCAAAGCCGATAACAAGGTTCGCCTTGAAGCTGCAGGGTATTGTTTTGGTACCGAAATACTCGGTCATGCGCTCTACGGGAAATATGTGCGCACCGATATGGTGGCTGAGAGTACGAACTATTATACCACCCGCAAGAAGGTGGATACTCACAAATATGGCATGGAGTTGCTTCATTGCGTGGATTCCATCAAGAAAACTATCGGAATGCCTACAGCCAAGGTCAAGACGATTCTGGAGCGGCTGTTCCGCAAAGGGAGTGGCTCAAATACTAAAAAGCTACTTGCCCTCGAAACAGCTGAATTTTATGCATTTATCATCAACAATGTACATCTACTAAAGGAGGAATTCCGGGAAGTTACATCGGATATGTCTCGGCAGATGAGTATGTTGCTCCATCCGAAGAAATCCGTATTCCATATTCCGGAGCAGGATTTCTTCCGCTATGACCCCGGCGTGAAAAATGAGGTGGAATATCTCCGTAACGCCTATCAGGAATACACCTCAGGCTATGCCACAAGTCTGGTGTGCAGCACATCGGAAATGCTTTTTGAGCAATATTGCGAGAGTCGGGAGGATATTGAGTGGGTATACAAAAACGGTGATACCGGGCAGCAGTACTTCTCTATTGTCTATGTAGACGGACTTCAGCACCAGTGGCTGTTCTATGCCGATTACATCGTTATGATGAAGGACGGCACCGTTTGGGTTATTGAGACTAAGGGCGGTGAGAGTCATGGACAGAATAAAAACATCGACATTCAAATAGAGAATAAATTCAATGCATTTAAAGCGTATGCCGGGGAAAAGAGTCTGCATTGGGGATTCGTTCGGGATAAGGATAATCGACTGTATCTCAATAATACCGTGTTCGCCAAGGATATGGCGGATGAACACTGGGTAGCGATTGAAGATGCGTTATAATAATCAGATTTTGCTTGTCATCAGGGAGGATAGCTAATGGTACTTGAGAAAATCAAGAGCTATATTTGAGGCAAGTCTTTCTAAACAAATCGGTTGTTAACGCTGGTGTTTTATGGAGGCTGTCGCATCAAGGATAAAAAAATCATAGGTGCGGCAGTTTTTTTCGCTATTTTGGAGATGAAAATACTCTTGTTATTTATTTTAGAAAATAGGCATACTTTAACAACCCTTTTACTAAGAAAAGGTTCTCTTTTTAAATCAATCAGATTTTGGACTGTCAAGTTGAGGAAGCTTCTATCCTCTAAAACAAGTTTCATTTCATCGGCTTACGTTTTAAGAAAAATAAAAGCAGTCTCATACGTTTTTGTACAAGACTGCTATATAAGATATCGTCTTCATATGGATCAAATCCGGATTAGGAATTTAAATGTGCCCCGCAACCATCGCAACACCAATCAATTCCAAGGACATTCACGCTATCAGTTTCGCTATCATATTCTATCTGTGAACCGTCAACTTCATAACCACAAGATTTGCACACCCATGAATCCTTGTCACTATCTCAGTAGCATCTAGCACCACATACAGGACATTTTGCACCATCATTAAAATCTTTTGTAAATAAGTTTAAGATACTGGTAAATAATCCCATTTTATTTCTCTCCTTCATTAGTAAGTATTTCATTAAGTTTTCTCTTTAAATCTTTCGATATTGGATATTTATTTATTTTTTCTTTAATCGACCCTTTCGTTTCTCCACGTTTGTACAATTCTTTAACCACAGCTGAAACAATAGCGTCCACACTATATTTGGCAATACCTTCTGATATCAAACCAATTACTCCTAAAGTAGTAATTCCTCCTATCATTCCTCCAGGACCCAAAGCTGCAAGTGCAGTGGTGATTGCAGCGCCACCTGCTAATCCAGTCGCATTAATTGCGATAACCAACACCAAGCCCGGAACACCTAATGCGGCAACTTTTGAAACAATTTTATCCATCATCTTCCCCCTCCTTGTTCTTATCGCAATGAATCTGAAGTGCTTTAATCAGAAAATCTAAAGAACCTTCTTTAGAAAATATTAAATCGGATATCCTGTCTACACTCAAATTACTTATCAATCGTAATCCGAATAAAATATCCTTTGAATTAATTTCTTCCTCATTTAGAATTGAGGAAAAGAATGTAATTATTTCGGATATAGTTTCTTGCGTTTTAACAGAACTTGGATCGTTGTCCATGTTTTCTCTTAAAAGAGTAAGTATTTCAAATGCTTTTTGACCTAGTTCTTTTAGATCGGAAATCCTCAAGCATTGATCTATATCATTACTTATTTTCTCAAGACCTTGAGACATAACGTCATCTTCATCTGCGCTGAATGTGCTAACAGCAAATCGATCAATATCATTGTCAAAGTCTGAAATATCAAAATCTATTCTCTCTGTCTCCACTTCGCTGGAATATCTCATCATCTCAGCAGCAAATATTAGATTTTCAATGTGCCGTTTTTGGGCTTTCAAGTCTTTAATCTGATGATCCAGAACTGTTCTCCAGCTAAAATTTGGTGAATTTATCATATCCTTAATTTGCTGAGCAGAATAGCCAAGTTCACGATAAAGAGCTATCTGTTTAATTTTAATAATATCTTTTTCAGTATATAACCAGTATTCTTTCTTTCCTTGATAAGACTTCTTACTAGGAATGATTATTTTACGCTCAACGTAATACTTTAGAGTTCTTTTATCTATACTTGTACGTTCAGCTACCTGGCCTAAAGTATATAACTTTTCCAAGTTAGCACCTCCTCAAATCCCATGTTACTATCAGCCGATATCGTCCGTCAATATATAAAAATTTATTTTATATAAATAAATATGTATAGGGCAGCCTTCCGACTACCCTATTTCATGTGTTTTGCTGTATTTACTATTATAAAATGAAGGGCGATAAAAGGGATTAGAGTTATGCTGCCGTCCCTACGGATTGCAACGTCCACAAGGATCATAGCCCATTGCGACGACCTCATCCCGTGATCCTGTGAATTCCTGTTTATTGCTTTCGCTCATTTGATTAATACTGGAGCAGGACGAAACATGGAATTTATAGGAATTTGTATTCAAAATATATGTTACTTTGCTGTTCTCTGACGAACCGCTCTGGGAGATACTGTCTTGTGATTCTGTGGTTTCGCCATCAAGCCAGCTGTCTCCGGTGGCGTAATTTATCCCTACACCAGGCTGAGAGTTATAGCAGTAAACGTTATAGAGGATGCCTTCCCCATTATCTTCTACAGATTTTGCTTCCATTTGTACGCCACTGGCTACCAGATTATTGCCTTCAAAAATAGGCGTCACACGATACAGCACATGGTTTCCAGTTTCTTTTATGTAATCGGCTACTATATTTTCAAAGGGAAGCATGCCCTCCACATTCAAGTATCGTGTACCTGTAATCAGGTTGTTCTCATTAGCATTTTCAGCTGTAAGCTGATAGCTGATCAGATGACAGCGGTTGTATAAATACTTTCCGTCCACACAATCATATTTTACAGTGTGCCAACCGGACGGCTTTACCTGTCCGATGGAGCCACGATCCTCTGTTGGCATCAGATCTGTTCCAATGCAGGCATAAGCAATACCACAACGTCCCAGTGAATCCAAACTACTGTATTTTTCAAAAGAAGAAGATGTGAGATCAGCATCCGTAAAATCCGGAATATTATCGTTAATGGCTACATACGGTTCTCCTGAAAATGCTGGAATATTGCTTAGATCTATGGCCGGAGCGGCTTCCGATGTAGACGGTATATCTTCTTGCAGAGAAGGTTCATCAGTTGAGGCAGTCGTTGTCTGAGTCGAATTACTTAGAGTGTTATTGGTGTCTGGTGTTGTCTCACTGCATCCTGAGAAGCAAAGCATAACCACCAGCAGGAGAGGCAGGAGTGTCTTCTGTAGTTTACGCATGGTTATATACCTCCATTGTAATCTTTTCATGGGAAGATCCGGAAAAGTCCTCGCTATGGATCAATTTCCATTCTGGTTTTTGCACGTCAATATCGAAATAGAAATCGCCGGGATACTTCCGGTTCCATTTAAAGAGAATGATCTGTTCGGCAAATTTTTCAAAATGTGAGACAGATACATCCTCCACGAAACAATACTCACTGGGAGCGGCCTCCCACATAAAGCGATCATCTATATTCAGTTGTGGAACGGTATAGCCATCAAATTGTTTGGCAGAGTAATGATCCATCCACAGTACCTTACCAGCGGTCAGTGATAGGATTTTTTCACGTAGCACCTTATCTTGACTCTGGCGGCGATGGTTGAACATCATGCCGTTTCTATCGTCAACGGCAGCGATTATTATCATAGTGATCCCTTCTTTCTTGGCCAGATAAGATATGAATTTTTCTGAAGAATCGGCTGTCTGGATTATATGGGATATTAAAATCGTACCCCAGTTTATTCATTTCCTGTAACTTAATCAGCATGAGATTGATGTCTGATCCCATCTGCTGAGCAATCTGCACCACATCATAGCCGGAACGGGCTAAATCATAGACTTCTTCATTATCCAAAAGAATATGGGAAGCGAAAGCATTCGCCTCGTATTCTGTGGTGTCCTTCATCTGGAAAAGGGTAAATTCTTTCAATCCATCTTTGGATTCTTTTGCCCGATCCCGGTGTTCTGCGTCATGCCCTAATTCGTGGGCAATTACCATCTGACGAAGATAATGATCCATCCGAGGATTTAGAAAAATGAGACGGTGGTTCCAGCGGAAGGTGTACATACCAAGCAGATCTTTAAAAGATGGTTCATCAAAAATCCATATGCCGATATCTTTAGCGATTTTTTCTGCATCTCTTGTGCCAGACTGACGGACAAGAGCGTTTGCCTTTTGGTAAATAGCCTTTGAGTTCAATTCTATCCCTCCTCAATCGTATCATACCAAAATGTATGTCCAATAATCAGGATTCGGATTTTGGGCGGTACTTTTTAGGAGTGTATTTTTTATTGTCTTCTTTGCAGGCCCAGTAGGCTTTCTGCAGGGCAAGCATGACTGCATCTTTATCTTGTTCGGATAATTCACCACCAGCGAACATCCCGGAAAGTTCCGCTACCAGCTTTTCTGCCTGATGTTTCCCTCTGGAACCGTAGCGTTCCGCAGCGCTCGTAACAAAATTCTCATCCTCAGTTAAAAGGTAATTCTGATCCACGTCAAAAAAATCTGCCAGCCGAGAATATACTTCTCGGTTTCTTGGATAACGTCCTTCTTGCTCATACCCTATATAAGTTCTTCTGGAAATACCACATGCTTTTGCTGTTTCTTCTTGGGACGCACCTTTATTTGTGCGGAGTTGTTTTAGCTTTTCTCCGAATTTCATAATTGCCTCCTTTTTAGTGAAAATGAATTACACATTCGTGCTTGACAAGTGTGATTGAATTGCCTATAATCAAATATGTGAAATTTAATTGCACATTAATTGTAATTCGATTGCACATTTTTGTCAAGAAGGAGGATGAAATAATGTCGGAAAAATCATATTACAAGGCGATCTGAACTGTTTTATGACTGTGTGGAAAGATGCTACATCTTAATCGATAGGGAAGGTCGTAGTACTGTATGGCGTAGCTGAGAACAGGCAAAGTATAGAGCAAGCAAAATTGAAACTGACAACTGGCGATAAAAGAAAAAAGAACAAATATGAGGCATTTTAGGAAAAGTGGTGTGCAGTGTCGTTGTGCTTGTAATGATGTACAAAGAAGCAGAAAAAAGAAAATATACTTGACAAATAAATGAAAAAATGTAAAAATATAAGACGAATAAAAATAAAGGAGGTGTTTACCTTGACAGATAATGTGAGCGTTACAGATTTTCCGAGCGATGAGATGGTTATACGCAGATTGGTTCGTGCAATCCAGAAAGCCATTGAGGAAGATATCCCGGAGTTTTGCCGAGAAAACCGTATGGAGACAATGAACAGTGTGCGTTATATTCGTGGCGATAAGATAAATGAAAATATCCGAAATCTGGTGATATCAGATGATATCATGTTGATTTCGTTTCGACGCTATTCTTGGGATGGAAGAATGATTATCGACCAGAAGAATCGAATCAGTTATACTGTGACTACCAAACAGAATTTGGAGGCTATCCCCAAGAAAAAGGATCGCAAATGTCCGCATTTCCTGCAGTCTATCTTAGCAGTGGAAAACGGAGATTTACAAGGACAGTATGTACAGCAGACACTTTTCTCACTGGAACAGTTTGAAGAGGATGTTCTGGAGGATGATTACATGAAAATCGTGGCTGGTATTCTCAGCCCTGATTCCGGTTATCATCATTATGTCGTGACCTATGAGTTTGAGCGCAGTAATTTGTTAGAGGTAAAGCTTGTCCTGTTGGACAGAGGATTCAATGTGGTTAGTGAGCTTGACGTAAGTGATTTTATCAAACCGGACTTTGGTTTACTTACGGCAGAGCAACCGGATACGACAGAACATACGACAGAGTTGCCTAAATCTGCAAGGCGTTTGGTTGCTATTAAGTCCGGTATCCGTCCTAGCCTCATTGAACTGGAGGAGGAAAATCAGGCATAACATAAACCGAGGAGATAAATACAATGGACAGAAATGGATTTAGAGGAGAACGGCTGAAAAATGCCCGACTATTCAGAGGTATCACTTTAAGTGAACTTGCTGAACGGACAGGTATCAGTAAACAGTCAATTTCCCAATATGAAAACGGCAGTACTCCCGATATACAGCGCGTGATTGTAATGGCGCATGAGCTGGAGTTCCCACCAGAATATTTTCTGCAGGAGGATTCCTGCAAAACAGTGACGGAAGTGACGTACTTCCGTTCGCTGGCAACAGCAACAAAAATGAGCCGTACTTCACAGAGCATTAAGCTAGAATATGTGGCGAAAATGTTTGAGATACTGGCTCAGTATGTATCCTTCCCAACTTTGAATCTGCCGGAGGTGGAATTTACAGGAAGTGATGATGAATTTGATGATGCAGGGCAGAAAGCCATGCAGGAGGAAATTGAGTCGATTGCATTGAAAGTACGGGAGCATTGGCATCTTGATCTAGCTCCTATAAAAGATATTCAGCTTATTCTTGAGGAAAACGGCATCATTGTAACGGGATTTGATACCAAGGATGGCAAGATTGATGCCTTCAGTCAGAGAACCCTCATTGATGATGGGGATGTATTCTTTGTAGCCGTTGCACTTGGTGAGAAACCGAAAGGACGTATTTTCTTTGATATGGCACATGAGCTTGGGCATATTTTACTTCATCCGTGGAGCGAGAGTCTCGATCTTATCAGCAAAGACGAGTTTAAAATAAGGGAAACGCAGGCAAATATGTTTGCAAGCGCATTCCTTCTGCCGAGAGAGTCGTTTCTTCAGGAAATTCAGGCGTATCCGACTGATTTAAATTATTATCTGCATCTAAAGAAGAGATGGAACTGCTCTATGCAGGCCATGATTTATCGAGCCCATCAGCTGGGTGCGATAACGGACAATCAATACCAGTATATGATGCGCCAGGTTTCCAAAAAGGGTTGGCGCACAAAAGAGCCAGGTGACACTCCGTACTTCTTAAATGAGAACATTTTTCAAGGGGCGATAGATGTGCTGTTTGAGGCAGAGTACCTGAATCCCGCTACACTGCTACGTTTGTTCAAAAAATACGGTGTGACGCTGTATGCTCAAGACATTGAGGAACTTCTTCATCTGCGGAAAGATACACTTAAGGTGGAAAGCGATTCCCCTCGCATTATACAGCTTAAGAGACCCACGATGGAGGTAGATAATGCTGAAAGCAAGAAGCAGGAAGACTAAGAAAAAGCTGGCCTGCCCGGTCTGTGGGTTCGGGCGGCTGATTGATGCTAGCATTGATAATGTCTCTGAATTGAAAGCAGAGTCGGAAATTATAGATGACTGGAAACCTGATTATTTTCAGAAATGCCCACAGTGTAAAAATCAGATAGGAATCCGAAAGATCGAATAGTACCCTGTACAGCGCACGATGCAGTGACATACGAGCCTGACGAGTAGCTTTTTAAAGTTATTCGTCAGGCTCTTTTTTTGTCCTTTTTTATGCAAAGCAATGCCAGATAACTGTACTGGAACATGGGGCGGTGCGAACAAAAATCTTTAGGAAAAATTTTCTAAAGCGGGCAAAAGGTGTCCGGTTTAACCCCTAGATTATAGACAACGAAGCGAAAGGAGGTGTGAACACGATGAGACCCAATGAACGGCGGGCGGCAATTCTGGATGCGCTTTGCATCCGCAGGAAAGATACGATAGCCAATCTGGCAGAAGAATTCGGCGTGAATGAAAAGACGATCCGCCGGGATATTGAGGAATTGTCGTGTTCATACCCCATTGAGACAGTTCGTGGTCGCTACGGCGGAGGAGTGAAGGTGATGGATTGGTACCACCAGAACCGTAAAACACTTTCCCCGGAACAGGCGACACTTCTGAAAAAGCTGGCTCCGGGATTGGAAGGCCACGATCTCGAAGTCCTAAACAGCATTATTTCTCAGTTCGCTCCGTACTAACACACGGGAGTACCCACGAATGATTATGAAAGGCATAGGTGATTGACCATGAAAAAAGTATTTATCTGCTCACCTTACAGGGGCGATATCAAAACCAACACTCGGAGAGCAAAATGGGTTGCCCGTATTGTGGTTGGATGCGGATACCTTCCTATAGTTCCACATCTTTATTTCCCAACTTTTTTAGATGAGTTCGATGAACACGAACGTATCGAAGGTATTAAGTTGGGTATTGAACTTATGAAAGGCGTAGATGAAATCTGGGTAGTAGGGACTATTATCACAGCGGGTATGGCTTTCGAACTGAATGTTGCAAAGAAGTATTGCATCCCTGTTCGGCTCTATGATGAAGAACTGCGAGAAATCGATCCGAAGACCATTAGTTTAGACAAGTGTATCACTGCCGATTACCGGAAAGTAGTGTACGGTCTGAAATTTGCGTAAGAAAGGATGTCACATATGAATGAGATTTATATGACCCTCGCAGAAGGGTATGAAAAGCTGGCCGCTGGCTACCGTGCTTTGGCGAAAGACCAGAAGAAAGAAAATGTAGCTGCTATGACAGAAAAGGCAGCACCAGAGAAGAAAGAAATTTCTATTGAAGAAGTGCGGGCAGTTCTGGCAGCTAAGACACAGGCTGGAAAGCGCCGGGAAGTGAAAGAGCTGCTTTTGAAATATGATTCCGGGAAACTCTCTGGCGTGAAGCCGGAAAACTATGCTGCCCTTATGGCAGATGCGGAGGCGCTTTGATGGGCGCTCACGCACGGTTCTCTCCATCGGCGGCAAACCGCCTCATCCATTGCCCACCCTCTCTGGTGCTGGGTGAGGCATTTCAGGATGAGGAGAGTCCTTATGCGGCAGAAGGTTCCGCTGGCCATGCGCTGGCAGAACATCTGATCAAAAAGCACCTGAAGCAGCAAACCCGCCGCCCGGTCTCTGATTACTATTCCGATGACCTGTTAGAAGCAGTAGATGATTATGTCAGTTTCGTAGTCAGTGAGATCGAAGCTGCCCGGAAGGAATGCCCTGATCCGATTTTCTCTGTAGAACAGAGGGTGGACGTTTCTGATTATGTGCCGGATTGTTTTGGCACAGCGGATATGGTAATCGTGACAGACAAGCTGGTACACATCATTGATCTGAAACTGGGAAAAGGCGTTCCGGTGTATGCAGAGAAAAATTCACAGCTGATGATCTATGGGCTTGGGATTCTCGATATGGCCGAGATGCTTTATCCGGTGGAAACGGTGCGGCTGACGATCTTCCAGCCAAGACTCTCCAATTCCAGCACATGGGAGATCGCACCTACGGAACTGAAAGCATGGGGCGATGAGGTGTTACGCCCAGCTGGAGAAATGGCTCTGAAAGGCGAAGGAGATCTAAGTGCCGGAAGCTGGTGCCGGTTCTGCAAGGCGAGATTTACCTGCAGGCAGAGGGCCGAGGAAAATCTGAAACTGGCCCAGATGGAATTTAAGGAACCTGCGCTTCTGACTGACGATGAGATTTCTGCAGTGTTGAAACAGGCGGATGAACTTTCCAAATGGGCAGCAGATATCTATGCCTACGCACAGGATCAGGCGATTGTCCATCATAAGCAGTGGGACGGTTTCAAGCTGGTAATGGGAAAAAGTAACCGGAAATACACCTCAGAGGAAGAGGTGGCCGCTGCCGCAAAAGCTGCTGGCTATACCGATATTTATAAACACACCCTGCTTGGCATCACTGACATGGAGCGCCTGATGGGTAAAAAGGAGTTTGCCCGTATTCTCGGCCCATTGGTGTATAAGCCCGCAGGAAAGATTACGCTCGTCCCGGAGTCGGACAAGCGGGAAGCCATTCAAACATCAACCGCAGAAGCGGATTTTCAGAAGGAGGACTAACCTATGTCTAAAAATATGAACCCTACAAAAGTAATCGTACCCTGCCGTTTTTCCTATCTGCACTGTTGGGAGCCGGATTCCGTCAATGGCGGCGATCCCAAGTATAGTGTCTCGGCCATTATTCCGAAGAGCGACACGAAAACCATCAACGCTATCAAAGCTGCCGTAGAGCAGGCCAAGAAGGACTCCATTTCCAAATGGGGTGGGAAGATCCCGGCCAATCTGAAGCTGCCTCTTCGGGATGGTGATATCGATCGCCCGGATGATGAAGCTTATGCGAACAGCTATTTCTTCAATGCGAACAGCCGTCAGGCCCCTCAGGTGGTGGATTCCCATGTACAGCCGATTCTGGATCAGAGCGAAGTGTATTCCGGCTGTTATGGAAAGATCAGTGTGACCTTCTACGGATATAACTCCAACGGGAACCGTGGGATCGCAGCTGGACTCGGCAATATCCAGAAACTTCGTGATGGGGAGAGCCTTGGTGGACGCACCACAGCAGCAGAAGATTTTGAAACGGAAGAAGACGAGGATTTCCTTTCTTGATTATATTGGCGGGTGGTTTTCCACCCGTCTCTACATAAAAATATCCATTTGTTTGAAACAATTTTGCAAATAAAGGGGGGGGGAAACTTTATGCCTATCCTGTCAATAGATATTGAAACTTATTCGGACGTGGATCTGACCAAATGCGGCGTGTATGCCTATTCGGACAGTCCGAACTTTGAAATTTTACTCTTTGCTTATGCATTTGATGAGAAGCCGACTCAGATTGTGGATCTTGCCTGTGGAGAACAGCTTCCAGAGAGGGTACTGGCTGCTTTGGAAGATCCGGCAGTTACAAAAGCAGCGTTTAATGCTCAGTTTGAGCGTACCTGTATCTCTAAGTATCTGGGACGGAAACTCTCCCCGGAAGGATGGCAGTGTACGGCAGTCCAGTCTGCCATGCTGGCCCTTCCCCTGTCCTTGGATAACGTGGGTGAAGTCCTGAATATCCAGAGAAAAAAGTTGAAGGAAGGCGCTGACCTTGTCCGGTTTTTCTCAATGCCCTGCAAGCCCACGAAGGCCAACGGCGGCCGGACACGGAACCAGCCGGAGGACGCACCGGAGAAATGGGAACGGTTCAAAACCTATTGTATCCGGGACGTGGATGCGGAGCGGGAGATCCGGCAGAAGCTGCGGAAGTTTCCCATCCCGGAATCGGAGATGGAACTGTACCGGATGGATCAGGAGATTAACGATCGGGGCATTCTGGTGGATCGGAAGCTGGTAGAGAATGCGGTTCTCTGTGATAACCAGTACCGGCAGATGGTCACGGCCAGAGCTTATGAATTGACCGGACTTTCCAATCCCAACTCCCCGGTGCAGATTAAGGGGTGGCTTTCCGAGCATGGCGTGGAAGCGGAAAAGCTGGATAAAAAGACAGTCAAAGGACTGATCTCGGAGACAGACGGAGAAGTTCTGGAAGTACTGAAACTTCGGCTTTTAATGGCAAAAACCAGTGTGAAAAAGTATGAAGCCATTGAGCGATCCGTCTGCTCAGATGGCCGGGTGCATGGACTGCTCCAATTTTACGGGGCAAACCGCACGGGGCGCTGGGCCGGACGTTTGGTGCAGGTGCAAAACCTCCCCCAGAACCATATCCCGGATCTGGAACTTGCCCGCAGTCTGGTAAAAGAGCAGCGATTTGAAGATCTGGATCTGCTATACGACTCTACCCCGGAAGTACTATCGGAACTGATCCGGACGGCCTTTGTGCCAGAGCCCGGATGCCGGTTTATTGTAGCGGACTTTTCCGCAATTGAGGCAAGGGTGCTGGCGTGGTTCGCCGGGGAGCAGTGGCGGCTGGATACCTTTGCGGAAGGCGGGGACATCTACTGCGCTTCCGCATCCAAGATGTTCGGTGTTCCGGTGGTAAAGCATGGCGTGAACGGGCATCTCCGGCAAAAAGGGAAAATCGCTGAGTTGGCACTGGGATATGGTGGCGCTGTCGGGGCGCTCACCTCGATGGGCGCTCTGGATATGGGACTTCAGGAGGAAGAACTGCAGCCGCTGGTAAGCCAGTGGAGGAATTCCAACCCCCATATCACAAAGTTCTGGTGGGAGGTGGACGCAGCGGCAGTGAAGGCCGTGAAGGAGCGGACGGAGGTGCCTCTGGGAAAACTGTGCTTTGTTTACCGCTCCGGCATCTTATTTGTCACTCTCCCCTCTGGCCGGAAACTTTCTTACATCAAGCCCCGGATGACCCAGAACCGGTTCGGCCGGGAGAGCCTCTCCTACGAAGGTGTCGGGGAAAGCAAAAAATGGATGAGGATTGAAACTTACGGCCCGAAGCTGGTGGAAAATATCGTGCAGGCCACGGCCCGTGACCTTTTGGCACAGGCGATGCTCCGGCTCAGGAATCAAGGATTTGAAATCGTGATGCATATCCACGATGAGGCTGTATTGGAAGTCCCGGAGGGTGTCTCCGGGGTAGAGGAAATTTGCCAGATCATGTCGGAGCAGCCGGACTGGGCAGCTGGTCTGCCCCTTCGTGCGGATGGGTATGAGTGCGCGTTTTATAAAAAAGATTAGAGGAGGATGCGATATGGGGATCAGTTATAAGAATGGATCAGGTTGTCCCGATCCGACAGCCTATTATGCCGTGCAGCATATGGAAGCAGAAGAAAAAAGATTACACATCCGGTATCCGGCCGGGCAGATGGTTTTGGAAATCGAGCGGTTCTTCCCCTGTACCGTTGCGAAAGCAAGGAAACTTTCTCCGCTGATCCGGTGGTACTGCGAGAAGACCGAGAGGGAAAAACTGCAGCGTTTCTTAAAGAAACAGGAGATGAATTATTGTTCCCGAATACAGGCATTTCAGAACCGGGAGAAAAAGTCCGAAGATGAATCAGAAAAGAGGGATCTGCAGCGCCGTATCCGGGAGTGTGAAAGGATACGGCAGAGGATACAAAGAAACATGGAAATCTTTATGGAGGAGGGAACCGTATGATCCGACTGAGTATTGGTAACTCCAGAATGGAGAAACACTGGAACCTTGTGGAGATGGAACTGTATGAGTTTAGAGACAGGATCTCCCATACCCGGCGGACGGCCGAGACGGTGGAACAGTACCGGAAGCTGGGAAAAGCGAAGCAGGATGAGATCAAAGACGTGGGTGGTTTTGTCCTTGGCACTTTAAAAGGCGGCCGCAGGAAGAAGGACTGTGTTCTTACCCGGTCTGGATTGTCGCTGGATATGGATTATGCTACAGAAGATATCATCGACCAGATCGAGATGTTCTTTTCCTTCCAGTGTTATGTGTACTCCACTCATAAGCATACCCCGGAAAAGCCGAGGCTCCGTCTCATCATCCCACTGTCCCGTGAAGTGACACCGGATGAGTACTGCGCTGTCTCCAGAAAAGTTGCGGAAGAGATCGGGATTGAACTGTTTGATGATACCACCTATGAGCCGAGCAGGCTGATGTACTGGCCTTCCACCTCTTCCGATGGAGAATTCGTGTTTCGGGAGATCACAGGAGACCTGCTCGACCCGGATGCGGTTCTGGCAAAATATACGGATTGGCACAACACAGCAGAATGGCCGGTTTCCAAACGGCAGCAGACGATTGTACGCCGGGATATGAAAAAGCAGGCTGATCCGCTGGAAAAACCGGGAGTGGTCGGGGCCTTTTGCCGTGCTTACAGTATCACGGAAGCGATTGACACCTTCCTGACCGATGTCTATAAACACAGCTCCATGACTGGCCGTTACGATTATATCCCGGCCGACTCACAGGCTGGTGTCGTGATCTATGAAGACCGTTTCGCATACAGCCACCATGCCACCGATCCGGCCTGCGGGAAGCTGATGAACGCTTTTGATGTTGTCCGTATCCACAAGTTTGGAGCCTTAGATACAAAAGCAAGTGAGGATACCGATCCGGCAAAGCTGCCGTCCTTTAAGGCCATGCAGGAGTTTGCCATCCAAGATCAGCGGGTGAAATCCCAGCTTGCCAAGGAGCGGACGGAGACGGCGCAGGCTGAATTTACGGAAGAAGATGGAGAGAACTGGCAGACCCTTCTGGAACTGGACAAGCAGGGAAAAGTGAAGGATACGCTTACCAATATTGCTTTGATCCTCCGGTATGACCCGCAGCTGAAAAATATCGTATTCAATGAGTTTAAGTGCATGGTGGATGTGATCGGCTCTTTGCCGTGGCGGCAGGTGAAACCCGGCTGGGGTGATACGGATCTTTCCTGCGCCAAGCTGTATTTTGAGCGAGTCTATGGAATCTGGTCGCCGACCAAGTTTAAGGATGCGCTGTTGGCTGTGGTGTCTGCGGAACGGCTCTATCACCCCATCAAAGAATATTTCTCCACCCTGCAGTGGGACGGGACAGAGCGGCTGGATACCCTCCTGATCGATTATCTGGGTGCAGAAGATACACCCTACGTCCGTGCGGTCACCCGGAAAACTTTCACCGCTGCGGTCGCCAGAGTGTATGAACCGGGGATCAAGTTCGATTCTATCCTTGTGCTGAACGGCCCGCAGGGGATCGGGAAATCTACCCTGTTTGCACTGTTGGGAAAGGAGTGGTATTCGGACAGCCTGTCCATTTCTGACATGAAGGATAAGACGGCTGCAGAGAAGCTGCAGGGATATTGGATTCTTGAGCTGGGGGAACTGGCCGGGATCAAAAAGGTGGATGTGGAGACCGTGAAATCCTTTGTCACCAGAACAGATGATAAGTTCCGGCAGTCTTATGGAGTGGCCGTGGAGAGCCATCCCAGATCCTGCATTATCGTGGGAAGCACAAACTCGGAGGGAGGTTTCCTGCGGGATATCACCGGGAACCGGCGCTTCTGGCCGGTACACGTGTCCGGGCATGGACGGTTCCATCCGTGGGAACTGCAGGAGGTGGATCAGGTCTGGGCAGAGGCGCTGGAACGTTACCACAACGGCGAAGAACTGTATCTGAAAGGCCGGGTGGCGGCGGACGCTTATGTGATGCAGCAGGATGCGATGGAGTCCGATGACCGGGAAGGCGTGATCGCAGAGTATCTGGAGACCCTGCTCCCAGCAAACTGGGATCGGATGGATCTGTACCAGCGGAGAAGTTTCCTTGGCGGCAGCGAGTTTGACGGTGCGCCCACGGCGGGAACGGTGCGCCGGGAGAAGGTGTGCATTATGGAGATCTGGTGTGAATGTTTTGGAAAAGAGCGGCAAAACCTGAAACGGACGGATTCCTATGAGGTGGAATCCATCCTGATGAAGATCGGCGGCTGGGAGCCGATACAGGGACTCAAAAGCGGGAAAACCCGCTTCCCTCTCTACGGCCCTCAGAAGACATTCGTGCGCTGCAAGGAACAGCCGGATTGAGTTGGGAACGTTCCGTCGTATCTTTGGAGACTCTGGGAACAAAGGACGGGAACAGGCGCAAAGCCTTTAAAATCAAGCGTTTGGCGATAGCCTGTTCCTATGTTCCTAAGAAAAACCATATTGAGGATAAAAGATAGAAAAATATATAGAAATAGGCACACGTATATACGTGTACGCGCGTATAGGATTTTTGGTATTGGGAACAGCACTTAGGAACAGGAGGATATTTCGTGAAGGAAAGTGTCGTAGAAAAGAAGTTTGCTGCGGAGGTAAAAAAGCGTGGTGGGCTGGCTGTCAAATTCGTCTCCCCCGGATTCAATGGGGTGCCCGACCGCTTGGTTCTCTTTCCCGGTGGAAGGATGGCTTTTGTGGAATTGAAGGCTCCGGGAAAAACCATGCGGCCCTTGCAGCAGTACCGGGCAAAGCAGCTGGCCGCACTGGGCTTTCGTGTTTATACCGTGGATCATACAGAAATGATTGGAGGGATTTTGGATGAAATACAGACCACATAAGTATCAACAGCACGCAGCAGATTTTATTCTGGAGCATCCGGTCTGCTGCTTAATGCTTGATATGGGACTTGGAAAAACGGTGATCACGCTCTCTGCCCTGTGGGAGCTGGCGCTTAATCGTTTCGATATCGGGAAGGTTTTAGTGATCGCTCCCAAGCGAGTGGCCACGGACACTTGGCCGAAGGAATTACAGAAATGGGAACACCTGACAGGACTGACCGCTTCACTGGTTGTGGGAAGTCAGAAACAACGGGAGGAGGCGCTCGACCGTCCGGCATTTTTATACATTATCAACCGGGAAAATGTCAGCTGGCTGGTGCAGAACCATCGGTGGGATTTTGACACCGTGGTGATCGATGAACTTTCTAGTTTCAAATCGAATCAGGCACAGCGGTTCAAAGCCATGAAAAAAGTGCGGCCTTACGTGAACCGGGTGATCGGCCTGACTGGGACACCGGCCCCCAACTCCCTTCTGGATCTTTGGCCCCAGATGTATCTTCTGGATATGGGACAGCGGCTGGGAAGATTTATCACCGGGTATCGGGAGCGGTTCTTCACACCGGATAAACGAAACCGGGAAATCATCTATAGTTACAAACCCCGTGAGGGAGCGGAAAAAGCAATCTACTCTCTGATCTCGGATATCTGTATTTCCATGAAAGCTGTAGACTATCTGGATATGCCGAAATGTATCTATAACCGTGTGGAAGTGGAAATGAGCCGGAAAGAGAGAAAGATTTATGAGGATTTTTGTCGGGATATGGTTGTGAAAATCGGAGAGGAAGAACTGGATGCGGTCAGCGCTGGCGCTCTGTCCAATAAACTTCTGCAGATGACAAACGGTGCCGTGTATAACAGTGACCGGAAAGTTCTCCCGATCCATGACCGGAAGCTGGACGCTCTGGAGGATCTGGTGGAAGCAGCCAATGGGAAACCGCTGCTGGTGGCCTACTGGTACAAGCATGATCTCGCCCGCATTCAGGAGAGGTTTCCGCAGGCCCGGTGCATTGATACTTCCGAGGATATCACGGAATGGAACAATGGGAAGATCCCGTTGTCCCTGATTCATCCGGCCTCTGCCGGACATGGGTTAAATCTGCAGGAGGGTGGCTGCACGATTGTCTGGTTTGGCCTCACATGGTCACTGGAATTGTACCAGCAGCTGAATGCCAGACTGTGGAGACAGGGGCAGAAACACACGGTGGCGATCCACCATATTATCACCAAGGATACCCATGACGAGGATGTGATGAAGGCTCTGGAAAAGAAAGACATGCGGCAGTCCAGTCTGATCGAAGCTGTCCGTGCAAGGATTGGAGGGTAAGCGATGAGCGAAAGGATCGAGAAAATCATAAAAGAATATCATCGGATGAAGAAAGAGCGGAACTGTCTGGAGCATCAGATCCGGAATTTTAAAGGGATTTCTGAGAAAGAGATGATTGACTCCATGAACTTCCATTCTCCGGAGGGAGAACGGGTGCAGACCAGTAATATTTCCAACAAGCCTGCTTCTATTGCTCTTAATTACCATGAAAAAATGGAGCGGATTAATCAGGAATGGTATGAACATCTGGAAAAGCAGTATCTGATGTTGGATGAGGAGATCCGTTTCTTTGAGGCAGCGGTCTCAACCCTCAGTGGTTATCTGCCAGAGTTCATGACTGATATGGTGATCAAAGGCTGTACTTGGGATTATCTGTGTGAGCATTACCACATTTCCCGAACGATGGTGGCGAAAAACCGCCGGAAAGCCATTCGGGAACTGGAGGAACTATATGAAAAAAGGGATGCTGAGATGGTATCCTATATGCTGAGTTGAGGAGGCGGATGTGATGGAATGCAGACGAGGCGATATTTATTTCGTGGATTTCGGCAGAGATACAGAGAGTAATCTGCAATGCGGCATCCGTCCGGCTCTGGTGGTCAGCAATAACCGTGCGAATGAGAATTCCCCGGTGATTACGGTAATTCCGCTGACTGCACGAACATACAAAAGGCCGCACTTTCCCACCCATGTGCTGATTCCGAAGACCTCCGGTACTGGGCTTGCCAGAAACAGCATGGCGCTGGCTGAACAGGTCAGCACCATTGACAAGTCTTGTCTTATGGAGAAAAAAGGTGCTGTCACGGATATGAGAGTTATGGCAGCGATCACCAAGGCACTTCAGATACAGATCGGGGCTGTGGAGAGATATAATTGATACCGCTGATTATTTTATAATTACTTTTTTATGACAATGCCCATAGAACCGAATGGAAACTATGGGCATTATTATATAAAGTATGGCGGAGGGGAACGATCCCCTCTTTACAATCGCCCACGCATGGTTACAGGTTACGCCATCTGTCCACTCGTGTAGCTTTATAGCCATGCACATACAGCACGAGGGATTATTTGAATCATATTCAGTCTAGTACACGCTTTAACTTATCATAGGTTTCTTCCAGAATTTTATGAAAGCAATATTCTTTCTCGTCATCATTCCCTGGCTCATCTACGTTAACGAGACAACAATCAGGGATATTATCAGAAAAAATTTCATAAAATTCCGTTCCTCTAATAATGTTTACATAAGAAGAATAGTATTCTTCGGCGATTATAGCATAATCTTCTTTTGATATTAATCCAGTCAGATAATCCTGTATTTGCTGTAATAATGTTTTCTTAACCTCTGTAGCTTTCACAATATTCCTCCAGAAAAAGATGTGGCTCCATAGATTTATGGATTCTCGATTTTTTCCTTTATATCAGCACAAAAACTAGGATAATCCCTGTGACCCATTAATAACATTTTGTTTTCTAATTCTTCTAGAGCTTGGATGAATGCTTTTTCTTTGGTTTTCCTTACTTTACAAAAAATTACTAAGTAATTCGATCCTTTGTGACAATACTCTTTTCCAAAATCCACTTTAACTTTATGCTTTACAAAAAGCTGGTCAGCTAGATAGTCCTGTGAATCAATGAAGGCGTAGTAGGTGTAAAAAATAGAAAATTTCTGTAGCTTCCAATAATTCTTTTCACTCATCATTATCTCCAATCTCATCCCTACATCGTTATTATATCATGAACATTGGTATCTACATAGAGGGGTTTTGCCATTTGGTTTACTAAAGGTGTACTGTTTTTTTAGATTTACCGTGCTATCATTAGAATTGCCAAAATAAGACGAGGGCTTGGAGCGAAAACTTCAGGCCCTTTTTTCGTGGCCGGGCGGGGCTTTATCCTTTCACCCGTCTGTACATAGAAGGGAGTGGAAGCGTATGGATACAGAGAAGATGCGGGCAGCACTGGCATATCTGAAGAAAAAGAAACCGGAACTGACCGTGCAGCAGTACCGCACAATCAAAGGGCAGATTCTGGCCGGTGATGAAGACGGTGCGATTCGTGGCATTGACCGGGTGGTGGAACGGAACCGGAGAGGTCGTGGGTACCATGCCACGTAGGCCGAACACCCCGTGCAAGCATCCGGGCTGTGGCAGGCTGGTTCCTTACGGCACCATGTACTGTGAGGAACACAAACCTCTGCATCAACACGACAGGAAGACCACAGCCGAGAAAGGATATGGGAGCCGCTGGCAGAAAGCACGGGTTGTTTACCTGCACTCCCATCCTCTTTGTGTAAGGTGCCTTGCCAAAGGACGTTATGTGAAGGCAACAGTCGTGGATCATATCATCCCTCACAGAGGGAATCGGGAATTATTCTGGGATCGGGACAATTGGCAGGCTCTTTGCAAATCCTGCCACGATTCCAAAACGATGACAGAGGACAGATACGAGGAATTTCACTACCCCAAGGGGCGGTCGAAATCTCTGTGACTCTGCTGCCAAAAGACCGGCGCCCCCTCAAACGTGAATTTCTGCGAAATTAAAGAGGGGGGATACCTGCCGAGGAGAAAAAAATACGAAAAATTTTTGACAGGAGGCAAGAAAAGATGCGGATTTCCTGCATCTGAGCCGCCTGCCAAACAGAATATCATTTGCCAAAACGTTTGATTTTAGGCTGGGAAACTTATCCGCAAAGGTGGGTTTTCCAGCTTTTTCTTTTGGAACCATTTAGCGAAAGGATGTGAAGCAATGACGGATTTTCAGGCGAAACAAATAAGGGAATTACGACTCCGGGGTGCTGGATATAAATCCATTGCTTCCGCTGTCGGACTTTCCAGAGATACTGTCCGGAATTATTGTAAGAGTCACGGACTGGACGGATACGCCTCTGCTCTTGTTTTGAATGTGAAAGAACAGATGGAAAGTGGAACAGCGTGTCTTTGCTGCGGCAAGGAATTGATCCAGCCTTCTACCGGAAGGAAACGGAAGTTCTGCTCAGACAAATGCAGGCGAGAGTGGTGGGCTGTCCATCCGGAAGCTATCAAGCGGAAAGAGACTGCTTATTATGAAGCGACCTGCGCTTATTGTGGAAAAACATTCCGGTCATATGGAAATAAGAACCGCCGGTACTGCTCCCATGAATGTTATGTGAGGGATCGGTTCTGGAGAAAAGAAGAAGGACGGGAGCCTTATGTCGGCCCCGCTGATCGTAAGGAGGTACAGGCATGAGTGCTATGGAATGGAAAACCCTGTCCGTGGACGCGCTGCGTCCGGCAGCATACAATCCCCGTAAAAAACTGAAAGCCGGAGATAAGGAATATGAGAAGATTAAAAACTCTATTTTGGAGTTTGGCTATGTGGAGCCGATCATTGTCAATTTCGATATGACAGTCATTGGCGGTCACCAGCGTCTGACGGTTCTGAAAGACTTAGGATATACGGAAGTCCAGTGCGTTGTGGTTCATATTGAAGATGAGCATAAGGTGAAGGCGCTGAATATCGCCCTGAACAAGATCACGGGCGCTTGGAATGAGCAGCTGCTGGCTGACTTGCTGGTGGATCTGCAGAGCGTGGACTTCAATACTGACCTGACTGGCTTTGAGGCTCCGGAGATCGAGCAGCTGTTTTCTAAAGTTCATAACAAGGACATCAAGGAAGATGATTTCGATGTGGAGGAAGAATTAAAAAATCCACCGATTTCACGGAAAGGTGATATCTGGCTCTTGGGCAGACACCGTGTGATCTGCGGAGACTCCACGCTGCCGGAGACATACACGAAACTTATGGATGGCCAGCGTGCTAATATGGTTCTGACTGATCCTCCCTACAATGTGAATGTGGAAGAGACGGCTGGGAAGATCCAGAATGATAATATGCCGGATGAAGATTTCTATAAATTCCTGTTTGCCGCTTTCGTAAATATGGAACAGAACATGGAGAACGATGCATCCATCTATGTGTTCCATGCGGATTCCAAGGGGCTGATCTTCCGACAGGCGTTCCACGATGCTGGATTTTATCTGTCTGGCTGCTGTATCTGGAAGAAGAATGCTTTGGTACTGGGACGATCTCCCTATCAGTGGCAACACGAACCGTGTCTGTTCGGCTGGAAGGTCGGCGGGAAGCATCAGTGGTATTCTGACCGGAAGCAGACCACCATCTGGGAATATGACCGTCCGAAGTCCAGCAAGGAGCATCCGACCATGAAGCCAGTTGAGCTGATGGCTTATCCGATCCAGAATTCCTGTATGAGCAATTGCATCGTTTTAGATCCATTTCTGGGATCTGGCTCTACCCTGATCGCCTGCGAAGAAACTGGGAGGATATGCTATGGGATAGAGCTGGATGAAAAGTTTTGTGATGTGATTGTGAAGAGATATGTAGAGAAAACAGAGTCTGGTGATCAGGTATCTGTTCTCCGAGATGGTGAGAAGATCCCCTATTCACAGCTTCCTAAAGACGAGGAAGAAATCCCTCTGTTTTAATATCTTCGTAAAATGGAAAATAGGACTTGCTATTTTTGCCTTTTAGAGTGATTAATGTACTACC
>ERZ1643247.488-NODE-488-length-47879-cov-7.512692_pt1 | contig 47879 bp, 34 predicted proteins | sample MGYA00579264_ERZ1643247 | MGnify/ENA primary metagenome ERZ1643247 (study PRJEB29033, sample SAMEA4952262) | chicken gut metagenome | biome: Broiler Chicken; feature: Gastrointestinal Tract; material: Caecum | place: Ireland | collected 2018 | study: Broiler... | reverse complement strand
CTTAGAAATTCATTGGCATATGGCAGGCAAATATATTTTTACCATTTAAAACTGCGCTGTCTTCCCGGCTCTTGACATCTGTCTGTTTTTGTGCTAGGTTTTATGGAAAGAATGCATAATGCGAGTCTGAAAAGCGAATAAAGCAATTTATTCGCTATGTTTTTTCAGTCGTATTAGCACTCATTTAATTTGAGTGCTGACAAGAAAGAAAAGGAGGAATACTTCATGATTATACGTCCTATTTATAATATATTGCTTCTCCCGGATGTCACATATTATTTTAAGACCGATTTTTTCACGGAATTTACTGACGGTCCGCTGGAAGCAGGAACAGATATTATCTTTGCCTTTGTAAAGGAGGATATCGAGGATTCCTCCCTTCAGCCGGAAGATTTCTATCCCATAGGGCTTTCCGCCCGCGCAGAGAATATCGGCGAGGATGATTCCGTACAGATCCGCACCCTTCACCGTGTCGTTCTTTCGGACATCTGCCTGGATCATAACGGGATCCGCGCGTCCGTCTCCCTGCGGCCGGATATCGAAGATATGCCGGAAGAGCAGCAGAAGGAAGAATTTTCCCGCCTGCGGGCATCGCTTCTTAAATTTGTCCAGGGTTATCAGTGGGGAATCTGGGCCAGAGGATTTATCCTGCAGAGGAAAACAATTTTTGATCTGGCTTCCGCTCTGTCCGACTATCTGAATCTGACGGCGGAGGAAAAATATGCGATTCTCGCATGCGACTCCATACAGAACCGCTATCGTCTTATTGAAAAGGCGATTCAGGAATTCATGGAAGTAGCAAAGGTTGCCGCAGAGGCGCAAAATGCCCAGAAAAGCAATCAGGAACAGCTCTACCGGGAAGCTGCTCTGAAAAAACAGATCGACTATCTGCAGAAAGAGCTGGATGACATGCACCCGGAAAACATATCCGATGTAAGAAAGTTCGAGAAAAAGATCGAGACCTCCGGCATGAACGAAGAGGCCCGCAAGGAAGCAGAAAAGGTTCTCAACCGGATGCGCCAGGAAGGAAAGGAAAGCCATGAGTACGGCCTGCTCTACGACTATCTGGACTTTGTAACCAGCCTGTCCTGGAAGCCGCCGAAATTTGAAGACATTGACCTGAACCGTGCCGAAGAGATTCTGGACGAAGATCACTATGGTCTGAAAAAGGTAAAGAAAAGGATTATACAGCAGCTCGCCGTTATGGCCCTGAACAGAAAGCAGTATGGTTCTATTCTGCTCTTCGTAGGCGCTCCCGGAACCGGTAAAACCAGCATCGGCCAGAGTATCGCCCGGGCCCTTGGCAGGGAATATGTCCGCATCAGTCTGGGCGGCATCCGGGATGAGGCGGAAATCCGCGGGCACCGCAGAACCTATATCGGCGCCATGCCCGGACGGATCATGGAAGGCATGAAACGAAGCGGTGTTTCCAATCCTGTCATGGTGCTGGATGAAGTAGACAAACTGGCCAAAGACTATGGCGGCGATCCGGCCAGCGCCCTTCTGGAGGTGCTGGATCCGGAACAGAACAATACTTTCACCGACCATTATATGAATGTGCCCTACGATCTGTCCAATGTGCTCTTCGTATGTACTGCAAACACTACGGATACCATTCCCGAAGCTCTGCTCAACCGGATGGAAGTCATCTCCTTCCCCGGCTACACCGCGGTTGAGAAATATCAGATTGCCAGAAAGCATCTGATTCCCAAAGCCATGGAGGCCATGGGGATTCAGAAGGGCATGCTGAAAATTTCAGACAGCGCTCTTCGCCGGATCATCGAGGAATACACCATGGAATCCGGCGTCCGGGATCTGAAGAAAAATATTGAGACACTGTGCCGTACCGCCGCTGTTCAGCTGGTAAAAGGCAGCAGTTCCGCCTCTGATTCTGACGGCGCTGCGGCAGCTCCGGTATCTGTGACCAAAAATAACCTGACCGAGTATCTGGGCCGTCCTGCCCTCCACCGGGAACGCAGGCTGACTGCTTCCACCCCCGGCGTCGTAACCGGACTTGCCTGGACACGGGCCGGCGGCGAGATCCTGTTTATCGAAAGTAAGCTGACCAAAGGCAAAGGGCGCCTTACCATCACCGGCCAGCTGGGAGATGTAATGAAGGAATCGGTGCAGATCGCCCTGACACTTGTGAAATCTCTCTATCCGAAGGAAAGCAAGGTATTCGAAGACCATGATCTTCACATCCATGTTCCCGCGGGAGCTGTACCCAAAGACGGTCCTTCGGCGGGCATCACTCTGGTAACCGCTCTTGCCTCCCTTATTACCGGCAGGCCGGCGGATCCGGAAAGCGCCATGACCGGAGAAGTCTCTCTGAGAGGGGGCGTAATGCCTATCGGCGGACTTCCCGAAAAACTGATGGCAGCCCAGCGGGCAGGCATCAGACGGGTATTTATTCCTCATGACAATGTAGAAGATCTGGAAGACGTGGCAGAAGAAGTAAAAGAAAAACTGACCATCGTACCCGTAAAAAAAGTAACCGACGTGCTGAAAGCCGTCCTGGAATCATAAATCCGGGTAATAAAATAAGCCGGGGAGGCAGTCAGGCAAACTTTGACTGCCTCCCCGGCTCTTATTTTAATCTGTCCGCTCTGATCCGGCCCGGGATCTGGCTTATCAGCAGATCTCAGCGCCTGCCGGCATATCTTTTTCCGGAACAACAAGAGCCAGATTGCCTTTGTCATCTTCCGCGCAGAGAAGCATTCCTTCTGAAAGAACCCCTGCCAGTTTTGCCGGTTTCAGGTTTACCAGCACCATGACTTTCTTGCCGACCATTTCTTCCGGCGTGTAATGTGCCTTGATGCCGGATACGATCTGTTTTACCTGGCTTCCGATCTTCACCTGGGAGCAGAGAAGCTTTTTGGACTTTTTCACTTCCTCGCAGGCAATGATCTCTCCAACCTGGAACTGCATCGCGCCGAACTGGTCAAATGTAATTTCCGGTTTTGCCTCAATGTCGATCACCGGTTCATCCTCTTTCTTTTCTCCGGAAGCTTCCTCTGTGTGCGGATGAAGCTCTTCCACCTTTTTCATTACTTCCTCAATGTCCAGTCTCTGGAAAAGGATCTCCGGCTTATCGGTCACATGTCCGCCGCCCAGCTGCTCCAGAATCTTTCTGCTGGTTGAAGGCATAAAGGATTCCAGAAGCTCCGCGCCCACGGAGATCGACTGGATCAGATTCCACAGCACTGTTTCCAGACGGTCTTTCTTCGCCTCATCTTTTGCCAGAACCCACGGCATTGTCTCGTCAATATATTTGTTGCAGCGTTTAAACAGATTGAAGATTTCTGTTATGGCGTCCGCCACTCTCAGACGGTCCATCTTCTCTTCTACTGCCTTCGGTGTATTTTCCGCTACAGCCTTCAGATCCGCGTCCACATCTTCTGCCGCATTCTTATCTGTCACCGTGCCGCCGAAATATTTATTTGTCATGGAAACCGTACGGTTTACCAGATTTCCCAGTGTATTTGCAAGATCCGAATTCAGGCGCTCCACCATCAGCTCCCAGGTAATCACTCCGTCATTTTCAAAGGGCATCTCATGAAGCACGAAATAGCGCACCGCATCAACGCCGAAGAAGTCTACCAGTTCATCTGCGTAAAGCACATTTCCCTTTGATTTACTCATTTTTCCATCGCCCTGGAGCAGCCACGGGTGGCCGAACACCTGCTTTGGAAGCGGCAAGCCCAGAGCCATCAGGAAGATCGGCCAGTAAATGGTATGGAAACGGATAATATCCTTTCCGATCAGATGCAGATCTGCCGGCCACAGTTTTTTGAACTGCTCTGTACTGTTGCCGTCTGCATCATAGCCGATTCCGGTAATGTAGTTGGTCAGAGCGTCGAGCCATACATAAGTGACATGCTTCGGATCAAAATCAACCGGGATGCCCCACTTGAATGAGGTTCTGGACACACACAGATCCTGCAGGCCCGGGAGAAGGAAATTGTTCATCATCTCGTTTTTCCTGGAAACCGGCTGGATAAACTCCGGATGCTCATTGATATACTCGATCAGCCGGTCTGCGTATTTGCTCATTTTAAAGAAATACGCCTCTTCTTTTGCCGGCTGCACCTCCCGTCCGCAGTCCGGGCATTTCCCGTCCACAAGCTGAGACTCGGTAAAGAATGACTCGCAGGGTGTACAGTACATTCCCTCATAGTAGCCTTTATAAATATCGCCCTGGTCATACAGTTTTTTGAAAATCTTCTGCACCTGGCGCTCATGGTCCTCGTCTGTGGTACGGATGAATTTGTCATAGGAGGTATCCATCAGATCCCAGATTCTTCTGATCTCCGCAGACACATTATCCACAAACTCCTTCGGTGTAACGCCGGCCTCTTCCGCCTTCAGTTCGATCTTCTGTCCATGCTCGTCTGTGCCGGTCTGGAAAAACACATCATATCCCTGGCTTCTCTTGTATCGTGCGATGGCATCTGCCAGAACGACCTCGTACGTATTTCCGATATGAGGTTTTCCTGAAGTATAGGCAATCGCTGTTGTAATATAATACTTTTCTTTCATTTTTTCCTCCTTCTGTTTTTGTTCCTTTTGACCATTTCCATATCCTGACATGGATTTCAGCTAAACAATGGATTCTGAACAAATAAAAAACCCGTCTTCCTGTAATTAAGAAGACGGGTGATTACCGTGTTACCACTTCTCTTCGCCCCTCCCTCGCGGCAGGAGCCTCAGCAAGTGCCTGTCAGCACTTCTCCGCTGTAATGGGCGGACCCATCGCAGTCTAACCGGAAGCATATACGCTCTTCTCCAGAGCCTTTCTCCTGTGGGCAGAGCAGTCCGCCTGCACATATCTCTGATCTGCTTCGCAGCTCGGTGCGCCGCTCGGAAGCCATCTTCACCTGCGTTCCATCCATCCCTCGCAGCATGGGACGGGTCTTTCACATCCCCGGGATTTCTCTGTAGAATATCCGGCAGGTTACTCTCTTCGTCATCGCTTTTCCAACTATCCTGATCTGTTCTGGTCTGATAAAAAGGTTAGCACAGGCGCCGGAAAATGTCAACCGCCGGGTCACAGCCTGCACCGGAAATCTTCATATCCGAACTTCCGGACCACCTGGCAGTCTCCGTTCTCCCGCTCCAGCACAATATCCGGAAGTTTCATTCCGTTAAATGTATTGTTTTTTACCATCGTATAAATGGCCATATCCCGGAACTCCAGCCTGTCTCCCGGACAGAGCGGCCGCCTGAAAGTATAGTCTCCGATCACGTCTCCGGCAAGACAGGTAGGGCCGGCCAGCCGGTACACATACGGCCTGTCTGCCGTCCCTGCGGCCGGAGCGCCTTCCGCCTCCGCTTTCTCCGGCTCGCCTGCGTCCTTAAGCGGAGGACGGTAGGGCATCTCCAGCACATCCGGCATATGGCACGCCGCGGATGTATCCAGAATGGCAATTTTCATACCGTTTTCCACAATCTCCAGTACCCGGGTCAGCAGGACGCCGGCGTCCAGCGCCACGGCTTCCCCCGGTTCCAGATATACCTCCACATCATAGGTTTCCTTTATGCGGCGGATCCATTTCTCCAGAAGGGCTCTGTCATAATCTTTCCTTGTTATGTGATGGCCGCCGCCGAAGTTTATCCACTTCATCCGAGACAGGTAACCGCCGAACTTCTCTTCCACTGCCTCCAGGGTCTCTGCCAGGGCATCCGCGTTCTGTTCGCACAGGGTATGAAAATGAATTCCGTCCAGGCTCTGGATATCTTCCTCTGTCATTTCCCGCCGGAACTGCTCCGCCGTGGTTCCCAGTCTGGAAAAGGGCGCGCAGGGATCATAGATCGCGTGGCCTTCCTGGGTGGAACACTCCGGAGTCCGATGCTTCTTCCCGCCTGCTTTGCCCGGTCCCTGTACTTCCTCAGCTGAGCCGGGGAATTGAAAACCACATGGCCGCAGTATTTCAGGATTTCCTCCATCTCCTCCTCCCGGTAGGCAGGAGAAAAGATATGGTTTTCCAGGCCCATCTCCTCATATCCCAGCCGCGCCTCATACAGCCCGCTGGCCGTGGTCCCGTCCAGATACTCTCCGATCAGAGGATAGACGCTGTACATGGAAAATGCTTTCTGCGCCAGCAGAATTCTGCATCCGGTCTTTTCCCTGAGGTCTTTTAATATCTGCAGATTCTCTTTTAATTTTTCTTCCTGTATTACATAACAGGGGGTTCTCAGTTCTTCTCTTCCCACGTTCTTTCCTCTTTAGTCCACCAGATCCGGATTCTCGCTGATCTTCCAGGGCAGCCCCCACTTATTCAGTGCGTCCATAAACGGATCCGGATCGAACTCTTCCATATTGTAGACGCCCGGCTTCCTCCAGGTTCCGTTCATCACCAGCATAGCTCCGATCATCGCCGGAACTCCGGTTGTATAAGCCACCGCCTGGGACCCTACTTCCCGGTAGCACTCCTGATGATCGCAGGTGTTGTAAATATACAGCTTTTTCTCTTTCCCGTCTTTCTTTCCGATAAAGATACAGCCGATATTGGTCTTTCCTTTTGTCCGCGGTCCCAGTGTGGCAGGATCCGGAAGGAGTGTCTTCAGAAACTGCAGGGGAACAATGGGTCTGCCTTCATACATAACCGGCTCAATGGATGTCATCCCCACATCCTCCAGACAGCGCAGGTGGGTAAGATAGCTTTCTCCGAATGTCATAAAGAAACGGATTCTGCGGATCCCCGGGACATTCCGTGCAAGGGACTCGATTTCTTCATGGTGCAGAAGATACATATCCTTCTTTCCGATTTCCGGGAAATTATAAACCCGTTTGATCTTCATAGGCTCTGTTTCAACCCAGCGGCCGTTCTCCCAGTAGGATCCCCTGGCGGATACTTCCCGGATATTGATCTCTGGATTGAAGTTGGTTGCAAAAGGATATCCGTTATCGCCCGCATTGCAGTCCAGGATATCAATATAGTTTATTTCATCAAAATAATGTTTCAGCGCATAGGCAGTGAATACATTTGTCACACCCGGATCAAATCCGCTTCCCAGAAGAGCGGTAAGCCCGGCCTTCTCGAAACGTTCCTGATACTCCCACTGCCACTTGTATTCAAACTTCGCTGTATCCTCCGGTTCATAGTTTGCCGTATCAATGTAGTGCACGCCTGCTGCCAGACATGCTTCCATAATCAGCAGATCCTGATAGGGCAGCGCCAGATTCAGAACCACATCCGGCTTTTCCCTGCGGATCAGGGCAGTCAGCACTGCCGAATCATCCGCATCTACCTGCGCGGTTGTAATCTTTGTCTTTGTCGTTCCCTGAAGTTTCTCCTTCAGCGCGTCGCATTTTGACACGGTTCTGCTGGCGATGCACAGCTCTGAAAAGACATCGCTGTTCTGACAGATTTTATGAATTGCCACACTGGCCACACCGCCGCATCCGACTACCATTACTTTTCCCATTTTCTTCTCCTTCCTCCTGCATCCTGCAGAATATCCTTCTTTTTGTACCTTATTTTCCCTTTTCTCAGTTCTCTTCCGTTTTCCCACGCCGTCCGCTCTGTCCGGCCAGCGCGATCAGCATTTCCCTTACAATCTTGCATGCCGCCGCTGTGGATGCTCCGGTCGGATCGCAGGGCGGGCACAGCTCCGTTACATCGCAGCCGATAATATCTGCCCGTCCGCACACAGCCGCCGCGGCGTTCATAGCCGACAGGAAATCCACGCCTCCCGGTTCCGGCGTTCCGGTTCCGGGAAATACCGAAGGATCCATTACATCCAGATCCAGAGTAAAATATACCGGCTTTCCTTTCAGTTCATCCAGAACCCCTTCCAGGCCCTCCAGGGTAAACGGATGGAAATCTGTGCGTCCGCTTTTTGCCCAGTCAAATTCCTCTTTCTCCCCGGACCGGATGCCGAACTGATGGATCCTTCCGTCTCCCAGTATTTCCCAGCATCTGCGGATCACACATGCATGGGAGAGTTCCACGCCCAGATAGTCTCTGCGCAGATCCGTATGGGCATCAAAATGGATCACATGCAGGTCCGGATATTTCTCTGCCGCCGCCCGGACACTTCCCAGAGTGACCAGATGCTCTCCTCCGATCAGAAAGGGCAGCTTTTCGTCCTTCAGGATCTGTGCCGCGCAGGATTCGATCTGCTCCAGAGATTTCTCCGCGCTTCCGATAGCCAGCTCCAGATCTCCGCAGTCGCAGACTACATTTTCCGGCAGTTCCAGGTTCTGGTACGGACTGTACAGCTCCAGGCCATAAGAATCATTACGCATAACCTGGCCGGCGAACCGGGTTCCCGGCCGGAAGGAAGTGGTGGAATCAAAAGGCGCGCCGAAAAGAACGATCTTTGCCTCCTCGTATCCGGCATCACATCCCATAAAATTTGTTATATTTTTCTGCATCATTTCTTCTCCTGTTCTTTTACGACTCCACATCTTCCAGCAGTTCTTCCACATAGACCGGAAGTGCGAACACTCCCGCATGAAGCCGGGGCTCATAATATTTTGTGCGGATGCCCCGAAGCTTCCACCCCACCTTATCCAGATCATCCAGCGGATGATATTTCTTGGAAGCGAATCCGAACAGCCAGTGTCCCGATGGATAAGAGGGAATATGCGCCTGGTACACCCGGCAGATCGGGAATGTCTCCACAATTCTCTTGTGCATCCTCTGGCACTGGAAAGCCTCCTCTGTATAGAACGGACTCTCATTCTGATTAATCATAATCCCGTCCTCATGAAGGGCATTATAACAGTTTCCGTAAAATTCCTTTGTAAAAAGCCCCTCGCCTGCTCCGAAGGGATTCGGCGAATCGATAATAATCAGATCGTAAGCGTCCCCCTTGGAACGGATAAACTTCACACCGTCCTCATGGAAGATCTGTACTCTCTCATCTGTCAGGCTGGCGGCAATTTCCGGAATATATTTCCTGCACACCTCAACCAGAAGAGGGTCCGGTTCAACCACATCTATTTTTTCTATCGTATCGTATTTGATCAGTTCCCTGACCGCGCCGCCGTCCCCTCCGCCGACGACAAGAACCTCTCTTACATCCGGATGCACTGCCATGGGGACGTGGGTAATCATCTCATGGTAAATAAATTCATCCCGCTCGGTAAGCATCAGGTCCCCGTCCACTACCAGAATCTTTCCGAAATCTTTTGACTCCAGAACGTCGATTCTCTGGACCTCGCTCTGGGAACTGAACAGCTGCTCCTCAATGCGGATTGACAGCTTCACACCATCGGTATGGAGATCAGAAAACCACATTTCCATCTCTCTTATCACACTCCTTTCCTTTCTCTCCGTTCCGCCGGCTGCCGGATTCTTTCCCGGAAACCGCCGGATGGATTATCTGTCCCGCAGTACATTAAGCCGCTGGATCTTCTCATCTTCCGGGCCTGTCATGGAACAGCCTTTTTCCTTTGCATACACGATATACTGTATAATCTCATCTGTAATTTCCTCTCCGGGAGCCAGTATCGGAATTCCCGGAGGATAACACATAACAAATTCGGAACAGACGCGCCCTCTCGTCTGCTCCAGAGGCAGGGACTCCTTCTCTGCATAGAAAGAATCCTGAGGAGTCATAACAACCTTCGGCGAAATATACTCCTGGGAGAGCATTCCCGTCTTATCTTTCTTATAGCGGCGCTTCAGATCCGCAAGGGCAGTTACAAGCCGCTCCACTTCCCGGATCCTGTCGCCGATGGACAGATAGGCAAGGATATTTCCCAGATCCCCGAATTCGATCTGAATATCGTATTCATCCCGGAGTATATCGTAGACCTCAATCCCCGCAAGCCCGATATCCAGCGTATGGATGGACAGCTTGGTGGGGTCGAAGTCATAAATACTGTCGCCGTTTATCATCTCTCTGCCAAAGGCATAATAGTCGCCAATCTCATTAATCTCTCCTCTGGCGTATTCTGCCAGGGCAGTCACCCTCCGGAAAGACTCTTCGCCCCGGAGCGCCAGATTCCTTCTGGATATATCCAGACTGGAAAGCAGCAGATAGGATCCGCTGGTCGTCTGGGTCAGATTGATAATCTGGCGGACATATCCCGGCTGCATTCCCTTTCCTATAAGGAGAAAGGAACTCTGGGTCAGGCTTCCTCCTGACTTATGCATACTGACAGACGCAATATCCGCCCCGGCCTCCATCGCCGATACCGGCAGATCCTTACCGAAATAAAAATGGGTGCCATGGGCCTCGTCGGCCAGGACTTTCATGCCCTTTTCGTGGGCTGCCCGGACAATGGCTTTCAGGTCTGAACAGATCCCGTAATACGTGGGATTATTGACAAATACCGCCACTGCGTCCGGATTCTCTTCCATCGCACGGATTACATCCTCCCGTTTCATTCCCAGAGAAATCCCGAGCCGCTGATCCACATCCGGATTGACATACACCGGTTTAGCCCCGCACAGTACCATTGCGTTAATGGCGCTGCGGTGTACATTTCGCGGCAGAATAATTTTGTCCCCTTTCTTGCAGCAGGCCAGAATCATAGTCTGGACCGCTGATGTAGTTCCTCCCACCATAAGGAACGCGTGGCTGGCGCCAAACGCATCCGCGGCCAGTTCCTCCGCCTCCTTAATTACCGATACCGGGTGGCAGAGATTATCCAGGGGCTTCATAGAGTTGACATCAATACTGACACATTTCTCCCCCAGAAGTTCCACCAGCTCCGGATTGCCTCTGCCATGTTTGTGTCCGGGCACGTCAAAAGGCACGACCCGGTCCCGTCTGAATCGTTCCAGCGCTTCATAAATAGGCGCTCTTGTCTGTGATAATTTTCCCATACCAAATTCCTTCCCCATATTCCGGTCCGAACCGGTCCATTCCGGATTTATCTGACACATGAAAAAAACACAGACATGCTCATACGTCATGCCTGTGTTCATATCACGTTATTATCCTCTCAGTAAAACCTGACAGCAGTTTATTCTTTTCAGATAAAACAGATATTGGACTTAGAGTCTATATAGCAAATATTTTTACTTTTACTACTCTTATTGACCGTTTCACAAGTTGTGTATGCGTATCGTGCACACCGCGGTTATAAAGTAACCAACTTATAAAATTTGAGCTCCTAACTCAATCAATAATGCAGCTTGACGCCGCGTAAAATATTTGCATGGAGAACTTTCCCTATACCTGCTTTCCATACATGGAATATAGTAACACACAATATCTGCAAATTCAAGAAATTTCTGTTTCTTATGTTCCGGCTCCGCTTTCCCCGGGCAGAGCTTCCGGCGGAAGGCCTTGTCAAAAGAGCACGTATCTTCCGTCCCTGCTACAGACCGCTGCTGAATTCCTCAATTTTCTGCATTACACGGTCTTTCTCGCTGCCCTCCAGAGGCGTAGGCTGATAATCGTTATAGCCGGAAGCAGATGACACGGAACAGGGAATGATATTTGTCACGTCATCTTCCACCAGTTCCCCGTTCTCTATGGTAAAGGTCTGCTGGAATATCATGGTGTCCTTATCGGAGGGATTGCTGTTTCCTCCAAAGCAGAAATTGCCCAGACTGTATACAATATTCTTCCCTTTGTATTTCTCAATTCCCTGAAGCACATGGGGGTGATGCCCCAGAACCAGATCTGCTCCGTTATCAATAGCGGAATGAGCCAGGCTCTTCTGGTTGTCATTGGGGTAATTTTCTCGTTCCATCCCCCAGTGGAAACTGACAATCACAACCTGCGCTCCTTCGGACTCCACTTTTTTAATATTCTCAATCATCCCGGCCTCGCAGCCCATGCCATCGGCCAGTTCGTAGGTTCCTACAAGGCCGACTTTGACGCCGTTTACATCCATCACGGCAGTCCGGTCATATCCAAAAGTAGTTATCCCCGCTTCCTCCATGTAATTAATGGTATCTGTATAGCTCTGATCCCCGTAATCATGGCTGTGGTTATTGGCCAGATTAGCCGCTTCCACACTTCCGGATGTAAGAATCTGCGTAAACTCGCCGGGTCCCTTAAAGGCAAAGGTTTTGTCCTGCCGGGAATCCGATTCGGTCAGCGTCCCTTCCATATTTACAATTGTCAGATCATCCGCTTCAAAAATGGGCTTTACATTCTGCAGAAAATATGCAGCTCCGTTGCTGTTATAGTAGGCGTTCAGGCTGGTACTCTGGTTAAAGCTTGAATCCGTTCCCAGGGTACAGTCTCCTGCCGCGCTTATTGTAATTGACACCGGAGCCTGTTTCTGCGTTTCCGCCTCCTGCTCTTCCTGCGTTTCACCGGAAATCGTAAGATCCTGCGCCTGTCTCCGGGGCTCATTTTCTTTTTCTGCGCCCTCTCCCCGGAAATGCTTTATCAAAACAACAGCCCCTGCAATTATCAGGCAGATGCATATCACAACTGCAATCATAGCCGTAATTACCAGCCGCCGCTTTCTCCGCCGCCTCTGCATCTCAAGGCGCCGCTTTTCCGCACGGCTCATCCTTCTGCGGGGCGCTGCCGTGCTTTCCTCTCTTTGCCTGCGCTGTTCTTCCCCCTTGTTCACTTTTATCACCTCTCATTTGTACAAATAACGTTTCCATAAACGAATCCTGTCCGTTCTGCCCTTATCGTATCATCTGAGAGACGGTTTTGCAATCACACGCTTCTATTTTACCCTCGGGAAACAGATATTTACCCGGAACAGGTCTCCGTCCAGATACAGATCAAATGTTCCGCCCTGCATTACTGTCAGACTTTTGGCAATGGACAGCCCCAGACCGCTTCCCTCTGTACTTCTGGAAAGATCTCCCCGGATAAAACGTTCTGTCAGTTCATCTGCCGAAATGTTAAGCTGCTGTTCCGACACATTTTTCAGGGAAAACTCCACCTTCTCCTCTCCGACTCTGAGATCTGCATATACACGGGTCCCCGACATGGCATATTTTACCGCATTATTAAATATATTTTCCAGAACTCTCCACATCCGCCGTCCGTCCACGCGGATCACTGCCGGCTCTTCCGGAAGATTCATCACAACCATCAGATTTCTTGCGGCGAATTTCTCTGCAAATTCTCCTTCTGTCTGCTGGATCATCTCGGTAAAGTTTACATCCATAAACTCAAGGCTGATATTGCCGCTGCTGACCTTGGAAGCCTCAACCACATCTTCTGTCAGTATCTTAAGGCGCTGGGCTTTCGATTCCAGAATATCCAGATAGCCCCGGATTCTTTCATCCTGTATATTTTCCCGTTTCAGAATATCCACATAATTAATAATCGAGGTAAGCGGCGTCTTAATATCATGAGACACATTGGTGATCAGATCGGTTTTCAGCCGCTCATTTCTCATAGCCTCATCCACCGCCTTGTTCAGACCGCTGCCGATATCATTTATCTTTTCCGCCAGCGTCTTGTCAGCTCCCCGGATTCCTTCCGTTTGGATCTGATAGCTCATATTTCCTGACGCAATCTCTTCAATCCCTTCCTTTATCCGCTTCTTTGCAATCGCAAGATTCAGCACAAACCAGACCGCCGCCACGTCTGCCGCAGCCGCCAGAACTGCCAGCGGAAGCGTGCGCCAGAGAATCGCAGCCCACTGAACTGCAAGAAAAGCAATCAGCAGTATGAATGCCCTGGCGGGAACCGCCCTGGCTTTGAGCACTTCATCTCCAAACGTCAGGATTGCTTTCAGCAGACTTCCCTGCCAGAGGGTTTTCGCCTTAAGCCGTCTCACAAGACTGGTATATCCTGCAAAAAAGCAGCCGAAGGAGAAAAGCGCATAGAAGAACACCGCCAGTACGTCCAGAAGCCGCAGAGTTGTCCCGGTCAGGGAAGAATAGACATTCATGTCTATTCTCTCCAGGAGCGTGCCGCCATAGTAAGACAGCTCTGACGCATCCCATCCCTCTGTCGTAAACAGGGTGGCCGCAGCTCCCATAAGCAGCAGTGTCACGCCCAGCCAGATTCCGATAATCAGAGCTGCCGCGATCTCTGTTTTGCATCGGTCAAATGCCGTAAGATGCACTTTGTTGTCTTCCGGCCTGCGCCCTGCCGTCATGGCAGTCCACACAACCGATACAACCAGCAGAATTCCGAAAACAAAAATGCTGCGCAGGGCAGCTTTCAGAAACGGAACATTTTCTCCGTAATACATGTGCCCTTCGTAGAACTGATCATTTACGGGGTAGCTTGTATCAATCGCAACCGCCACAACGCTCTCCATCTTCCGGTCTGTCTCATAGGACCGCACCATATCCCACTCTCCGGATTCGGATATATTCATATTTGTCTCAAAATCCTTCAGTTTCGGCTGTATGATCATGTACCGCACGGAATCCCCGGATTTCATCTCCTGAATGTTCTTTTTCAGATCATCATAACTGCTGTATGCCTCTTTATTCGTAACGACCTTTTTGGTTTCTTCATTTGCGTAAATATAAGTAAGATTTGTATTTCCTTCTTCCAGATACTCCCAGCCGCTTTCATATACCTGTATCTCATCGTAAAGGCTGCTCAGTGCCGTTGCGATATTATCGTATATAATGGATAGCTTTCCGTTAAGCTGAGGGGTTTCATTCACTACCTGAAGCAGGCTTGCCGCCCCCACCGGGGGATATTTTTCCCGAAGGGACTCTCCGAAATTCCAACAGTCCGTGTAAAGGGTCTTCCCCGCCCGGTCTGTAATACGCATCCGGTAAAAACCGGAAACTGTCAGCGTACCGTCTTCCAGTTCCTGAAGATATTCCTTCTGGGTCATCTGATAATCGCCGCTGTCATCGAACTCTATCCTGAGCTCCCCCCGGTCAAACAGCATGAGAAAATCATCCAGATAATAGTAATAATAACTTCCGTCCGGCTGTTCACAGACAATAACGCTGTTTTCATCATATAGCTGTCCCTCGCCTGCGTAAAAATCTTCGCTCCAGTCTTTCAGTTCATCCAGTGTATATGCCACGCCGGAATGATTGTTCCCGGTTATCACCCAGTTTCTGGAATAATCCATAATATCCACAATTTTATCCGGGTTATAGGCTCCGTCCGTCTCAAACATCTGTTCCAGCCGGATCCGGTTCATAACCTCATATACACTGTCTTCTACCAACATGTTAAAATCTTCGGAGTCTTCATATTCCTGCGTCAGAATCCTGCGGATATCCAGCGGGTTCAATGTTCCCGCAAGAGACACCGCAGCCAGAAGTGCCGCACAAAATGCCGCGCCGCTTACAATTCCCACAATCACAGTGATCACTTTCACCACTGTTTTTCTGTACCATCGATTCATAAAAGACCTCTTTCCCTCTGAAGCTGCTCCCCGGCCGGAGATTACAGCTTCTCAATCTTATATCCTACTCCCCAGACCACTTTCAGGTATCGCGGATCCTTCGGATTAATCTCAATCTTTTCGCGGATATGCCGGATATGAACCGCAACTGTATTATCCGCGCCAATCGCCTCCCCATTCCAGATGGATTCGTAAATCTGATTGATCGAAAATACTCTTCCCTGGTTTTTCATCAGCAGACGCAGAATATTATATTCAATGGGCGTCAGCTTTACCGGTTCGCCGTCCACAGTAACCTCTTTCAGATCATCATTCATCCGCAGGCCGCCCACCTCATATACTTTATCCTCATCCTTCTGCGCTGTTCCGCCAAGCTGGGTATAACGCCGCAGCTGGGATTTCACCCTTGCCACCAGTTCCAGCGGACTGAACGGCTTCGTCACATAATCGTCCGCCCCTACATTCAAGCCCAGAATCTTGTCCGCATCCTCGGACTTGGCGGACAAAATAATTATGGGAATACTGTTTTTCTCCCGGATCTTAAGGGTGGTTCTGATCCCGTCCAGCCGGGGCATCATCACATCCAGAATCAGCAGATTTACCTCCTCAGACTCCAGAATCTTTATCGCTTCCATACCGTCATACGCTTTTAAAATATGGTACCCTTCCTGGGACAGATATATCTCAATTGCTTCAACAATTTCTTTATCATCATCACATACTAAAATATTATACATTCTCATCACCTCCCTTACAGTATACATGATATAAAGAAATTTTTAAGAGGGAAGATGGGAAAATCTTAGGAATTTATGAATATTCAGACAACTTGGGGAAAGGGGGACAGTCCCCTTTTCCTCAAGCTGTCTGAATATTCTGCTTTGACAGAAAAACAGCGCTCCACCTGAATTGTGAAGCGCTGTTGTCTCACCTGTATCTTCTTTTAAAACATCCCTTTCAGCGCCGGATACAGCTTTCTGAACTTCTGATATCTTTCTTCGTACTTCGCTGTAAGTTCCGGATCCGGCTCTTCGGTTGCCACGACTTTCACCAGCTTTTTCGCAGCCTCTTCGACGGAAGGAAATACGCCGCAGCCTACTGCCGCCAGGATGGCCGCGCCGTAGCCCGGGCCTTCCTCGCTTTCGATGATGTCAACTTTCATATTCATTACATTTGCAATAATTTTTCTCCAGAGCGGGCTCTTCGCTCCGCCTCCGCAGATTTTGGTACGCTCCGGGCTGACGCCGATGCTGCGGGCTACTTCAAGAGAGTCCCGCAGGCCGAATGCCACGCCTTCCAGCACTGCCTGAGTCATATCTTCTCTGGTTGTGTCCATGCTCATGCCGATAAACGCCGCTCTCGCGTCCGGATCATTGTGGGGCGAGCGCTCTCCCATCAGATAGGGCAGATAGAATACCCGGTTCTCGCCAAGTTTTGTAATTCCTGCCTGCTCCTCCTGGTAAGCCTTTGTTTTAAGAATATCGTCCATCCACCATTTATTGCAGGATGCCGCGCTTAACATGCATCCCATAAGATGATAATTGCCGTCCGCATGTGCAAAAGAATGAAGCGCATTATTCTCATCCACACCGAAGGTTTTGCTGGAAATAAACAGAGTGCCTGACGTACCGAGGGAAATATTGCAGCCCCCGTCTCCTACCGTAGCGGTTCCCACTGCAGCGGCTGCATTGTCTCCTGCTCCGGCAATTACTTTTACATTTTCCGGAAGGTCCAGTTCTGCCGCGACCTCTTTTTTCAATGTCCCCACAACTTCCCAGCTCTCATAGAGTTTCGGAAGCTGTTCTTTCGTGATACCGCAGATTTTCAGCATTTCTTCGGACCAGCACTTGTGTTCCACATCAAGAAGCAGCATGCCCGATGCGTCGGAATATTCCGTGCAGAAAGAACCGGAGAGCTTATATGCAAGATAATCTTTCGGCAGCATGATTTTACATATTTTCGCAAAATTTTCCGGCTCATTCTCTTTCATCCACAGAATCTTGGGTGCCGTGAATCCTGCAAACGCAATATTGGCTGTATATTCGGAAAGTTTATCCTTTCCAATCACCTGATTGAGATAATCGGTCTGCTTCCCGGTGCGTCCGTCGTTCCACAGAATCGCCGGACGGATCACCTGATCCCGGGCATCCAGCGCAACAAGACCGTGCATCTGTCCTCCAAAGCTGATCCCCTGCACCTGGCTTTTGTCACAGTCTGCCGTCAGTTCTTTGATTCCCTCCATACTCTGAGCAAACCAGTCTTCCGGATTCTGCTCGGACCACCCGGGATGTGGGAAATACAGCGGGTATTCCCTGGATACAATTTTACATATTTTCCCATTCTCATCCATCAGCAGCAGCTTTACCGCCGATGTGCCAAGATCAACTCCTATAAACAGCATGCCTTACCTCCTGCTTTTGCCGCAGATGCGGCTTTTTTTAAGAAACGGCCGCGTCGCTTCTCAAGCTGACGCGGCCGGCCTCTTTTCTTTTATTATCTGTTACTTAATCTGAAATGCCAACTGCAGATTGTCTCCGCAGGTTTCCCGAAAAATTATCCCCACGGATTCTCTGTCGGGTATCTTACGCCTGCCGGCTGGTTGTATCCGATCTCTTCTACCGGAACTCCGATGTATTTGAATACTTCGAACAGAGCTTTTCCATAGTGGCCGAAAGCAACTGCTCCGTGATGCGGATAGTTCTTCTCGATCAGTACGTGACGGTAGAATCTTCCCATCTCCGGAATTGCGAATACACCGATGGAACCGAAGGATTTTGTAGCAACCGGAAGAATCTCGCCCTGTGCAACGTATGCGCGCAGCACATTGTCAGATGTGCTCTGCAGACGGTAGAATGTGATGTCGCCAGGTTTGATATCGCCTTCCAGTGTTCCCTGAGTAACTTCCTCCGGAAGTGTTCTTGCCATGATCTTCTGGTATTTCATCTCGCAGGATGTCAGCTTGCTGGAAGCTGTATTTCCGCAGTGGAATGCCATGAATGTATCTTTGTGTGTATACGGGAACTTGCCTTCGATGCTCTCTTTGTACATGTCAGCCGGTACAGAGTTGTTGATGTCAAGAAGCGTTACAGCATCCTGGCTTACAACTGTTCCGATGAACTCGCTTAAGCATCCGTAAATATCAACTTCACAGGATACCGGAATACCCTGAGCTGTCAGACGGCTGTTTACATAGCAGGGAACAAATCCGAACTGTGTCTGGAATGCCGGCCAGCATTTTCCAGCGATTGCAACGAATTTGCGATATCCTCTGTGCTCCTCGATCCAGTCTTTCAGAGTCAGCTCATACTGAGCAAGTTTTGCAAGAACTTCCGGTTTCTTATTGCCTTCGCCCAGCTCTGCTTCCATATCTTTTACAACTTCCGGAATTCTCTCGTCTCCCGCATGTTTGTTGAATGCCTCGAAAAGGTCAAGCTCTGAGTTTTCCTCGATCTCAACGCCGATGTTGTAAAGCTGCTGAATCGGTGCGTTACATGCGAGGAAGTTCAGCGGACGCGGTCCGAAGCTGATGATCTTCAGGTTGTTCAGCGCGTATACCGCACGTGCGATGGGCTCGAACTCATGGATCATATCAGCACATTCCTCAGCTGTTCCTACCGGATACTCCGGAATATACGCCTTAATTCCTCTGAGCTTTAAGTTGTAGCTTGCGTTGAGCATACCGCAGTATGCGTCTCCACGTCCGTCAAGAAGGTCGTTCTGGGACTCCTCTGCTGCTGCAATAAACATCTTCGGTCCTTCAAAGTGCTTTGCAAGCAGAGTCTCGGAAATCTCCGGTCCGAAGTTTCCAAGATATACAACCAGTGCATTGCATCCGGCTTTCTTAACATCCTCAAGGGCCTGTACCATATGGATCTCGCTTTCTACGATACAGATCGGACATTCATAAACTGTTCCCTCACCATATTTCTTTGTGTACGCGTCAATCAGCGCTTTTCTCCTGTTTACGGACAGACTCTCCGGGAAGCAGTCTCTGCTCACTGCAACAACTCCGATTTTTAATTCAGGCATATTGTTCATAATTTTTATCCTCTCTTTCTTTCCTGCCTGCGGCTTTCTTTCTGAACCGCTCTGCCTATTTTGTTTTTGAGGCGGTGATATCCGCCTTTTCCTTCTGCCGGCAGCCTATACGTGAGGATTCTCGCCCTGAAGTCCGCAGAAAGCTCCTTCGATTCCTGCTTCCTCGTGGGCAATCAGCCACTTGTTTACCGCTGCAAGCAGACGGTTTTCTCCCTCTTCGGATGTCTTGAAGGAAAGCGCATCATTGGTTCCCTTCGGCAGGATAATCGCGCAGCGGAATCCGCCTTCCCGGGCCGTGCACGGCGCGTAGTGGAGAGTCGTCGCATAAAGCTCCACCGCTGTCGCGGCAGGCACAAAAAATGCTTCGATCTGTGATGTGTCATACACATACCCTTCCCGGATATCCTGCTGGCACCCAAGCAGAAGAATCAGATCCGTGACTGCGATGTCGATCTCCGAACTTCTGTGGTATTCCACCGCATTCAGTCTGTCGTTATCTCCGTTGCAGTAACCGATCTGAACCGGCAGTCCGCCAAATCCTATCTGGCTTACTGCCTCAGCCTCGGGCAGAGCTTCCAGCTCTTCCACTGAGGCCACATAGATAACATCCTCCGGAAGCGGCGTATGCTCCATCTCCTTTAAGATCTTCTCAAAAGGAAACTCTGTCAGCACTCTTCCATACTTGCCAAAGGACGCATCTGTCAACTGTTTAATTTCCAATTTTCTGACCTCCTTATGTATGCGGTGTTTTTCTTCCGGGCCTGCCTGTCCGGCAGCTCCGTTCCGCTCTCCCTGCATCTGCAGGTCTGTGAGGTCATTTTATCAACTTAAGGGCATCTTTTCGACCAAAAAATTAGCCATTTAATGCCCATTTCCTGTCTTTTCACGATATTCGCTTGGCAGCATTCCATATTTTTTCCGGAATGCCCGGGCCAGGCCTTTACTCCCTGAAAATCCATTCCGAAGAGCCGTTTCCGTAATACTGTACTTCCCGCTCTCCAGATCTTTCAACGCATATCCCAGCCGGATGCTCTGGAGATAACTTTTAAAGGTAATCCCGGCATACTTCTGGAACATTCTGGAAAGATAAGTAGGCGAATACCCGAAAACCCGGGCCACAGCCTCAAGAGTCAGTTCTCCGGCATAATTGTCCTTCATATAAGACGTGATAGACGACAGCCGGTTCAGATTTCTGTTTTTTCTCACCGAATCCTGATCAATCTCCATCAGCCGGTACTCCTTTACAAGGAAATACATGATATTATAGAAAATACTTTTCACCTTCAAATTATAGCCGATTTGTTTCTCCGTGTAAACCCGGAACAGCTCTTTTATCAGTTCCATAAACCGCTCATCTTTTTTCCCGGGCTCATGGGTAAACCAGATAAACTGCTCTTCCGTAAAATATCCCTCGAACATATTAAGAGGAATCTGAAGGACAATCGTCTCATTGGGCCGGGGCGCGTCAATGGAGTGAACCTCATTGGAATTTACAATGATAAATTCATCTGCTTTGAGCTGCCACATTCTGTCATCCACAAAAAATCCCAGTTCTCCCTGACATACGGCAAATATTTCTATCGAACGATGCCAGTGCTTCTCCCGGAAATAATTTCCGTTCCAGCCTTCAAACAGAAAAAGTTTGAAGGGAAATCCCTCCTCCGGAACAATCAGCTCATGCGAAAATCTCATAAACTCCCTCTTTTCATGGTTCGGCTTCTGACCGCGGTATTTCCATCCTTTTGTTTCTTCATTATGTAGAAGCCTGTGCTCCTTTCCGGATCCCCGCATATACGCCGGCCGCCACAGGATTTGCATTGGCCGGGGCATGACGGAAACCGCCACCGTCTTCTTCACCATTTCCTGCTGCTAAAATACCGTCAGATACTATTATATTGGGAAAGCCCAGGGCAGACAATAGAAAAAATTCCTGATTTTTTATAATTTTCTCCACATTTATTGCTGGCCGCACTGCACTTGAAAACGCTCCGGAAAGCATAAAAAAGAAGACCAGCTCCTCCGTCTGATTTCAGACACACACTGGTCTTCTCTTTTTCTGAAATTTTTTAATAGCCGAAATACTGATCTATTCCATCCGCGATGCCCCGGACAATCTTATTCTGATAATCATCTGTCGCCATAAGGGCGTCTTCTTCCGGATTTGTCATATATCCCATCTCCACAATTGTGGCCGGAACCTGGCTCCAGTTATTGCCGCTCATTGAATCCGTCTCCCACACGCCGTCGTTCTCACATCCTGTAGCTTCGCTCAGATTATTGATGATAGCATCCGACAGCGCTCTTGCCTGTTCATAGAGTTCCGGATAGAACGGATTGTCCGGCGTAATACAGATTGTCATAGCTCCTTTCACCGAAGAATCCTCCGACCCGTTGGCATGGATTCTGACAAAAGCGTCTGCCTCTGCATTATTGGCAACATCGGCTCTTTCAATACAGCTTACCGGCACATCATTTGACTCTCTGGTCATAAGTACCGTATAGCCTCTGTCCTGAAGTTCATCTCTTAGTTTCCGGCTGACCGTAAGCGTCAGTTCATACTCGGCAAGACCGCTGGCAGTTCCCGAAGTTCCGGAAGTATCTGCCGCCTTGTTTTCTGTAGATCCGGGGCCGAGAGGCTCTGTTCCTTCTGCGACCACGGCTGAATGTCCCGGATCAAGAACCACTGTCTGGGTCCTGTTCTGCTTCTCCGGCTCCTTTTCTTCTTCTTTCTTTTCCTTCGTCTCAGTCTCCTGCTTCTTGTCCTGTCCGTCCACTTCGATCACAAGATCCGCAACCTTTTTTTCCGGCTGTTCTTCTTTTTCCGGCTCCGAAGAACACCCCGCCGCAGCCAGCGCCAGAACCGCCGCGGCCAGAATCACTTTCCACCTTTTCATACAATCACCTTTCCCCTCTGTTTTACATATAATATATCATAAGTAATCCAGCATCTCTGTAAACCATCAGCCGATGCGGCATTTTACAGAGCCGTATCATTAATTATTATACACTAACTTTTGCCAGATGTGATGCTGTTTATTCAAAAAGAGGTATTTCTATGAGTATACAAGGACTTGACGTCAGCGAATTTCAGGGAGAAATCGACTGGGAGCGGGTAAAAGCAGCCGGTTACCGTTTTGCCATGCTCCGCGCCGGATATGGCGCCGGAACAGAAGACCGGCGTTTCCGCCGCAATGCATCCGAATGCAGCCGGATCGGTCTGCCATTCGGCGCGTACTGGTTCTGCTATGCCGCAACTCCCTCCGAAGCGGCCGCAGAGGCCGACAGCTGCATCAAAACAGTGTCCCCCTTCTGTCTGGAATATCCCGTGTGCTATGATATTGAAGAAGCTTCCGCGGATTATATCCGGAAACAGAGCACTCCATTTACCGCTGCTCTGGCCCGGAAGCTGGTCCGGAGTTTCTGCAGCCGTGTGGAGGAGAAGGGCTACTTTTCCATGTTTTACAGCAACCGGAACTTTATAGACACCTATCTGGGAAATGATCTCCGAAAGCGCTATGCTCTCTGGTACGCCCGCTACAGCGACCGTTTCGACGGCACCAGCTGCGGTATATGGCAGTACAGCAGCCAGGGCAGTGTGCCGGGTATCAAAGGAGATGTGGACCTTGACCGGGGATTTACGGATTATCCTTATATCATCAGAAAGGCCGGACTGAATCATCTCTCCGAAAGGCCTTCCCGGCCGTCCTCCGTCCATGAACCGGACTATGTTACTTATGTGCTTCGTCCCGGGGATACTCTGAGCAAAATTGCCGACCGATTCGGAACAACCGTATCTGCTCTGGCAGAACTGAACCACATTTCCAACCCGGATCAGATCTATGCCGGAGATACCATTCGTATTCCGGAAAAAGATACAACTTAAGAAAATCATAATCTTTTTTCGATTTCTTTTAGAGTTTAATCATATTTTTGACACATTTGCTCATTATACTAAGAGCCAGATAGTTGATAAAACAACTATCTCCCCCCTCATAAAGTAATGGCATCCCGGGGGACCGGGATGTCGCACTTTACTCTCATTCCTTTAATAACTATAAAAACAACGGAACCCCGTCAGTCGAGAGGCTGACGGGTTTCCGCTGTATTATGCTGATTATTATGATCTTCTTTTTCTTCTGAGCCCAGACACGCCGCCGATTGCCGCAAAGCAGATCACGCACAGTGCAGTCTCCCTTATAACAGACAGCGAATCGCCGGTCTTCGGGCTGGAATTTCCGCTTTGGCCAGCGTTTCCGCCGCCGGGATTTTCTGTACTTCCGGGTCGGGAATCAGAAGCATCCGGCTGCCGGTCTGTATTTCCAGGCTGTTCCTGGGTATTGCCGGGTTTCTGCTCTCCGCTGCCGGGTTCCTCTCCTGTACCGCCGGGGTTCTCCTCTCCGCTGCCGGGAGTCTCTCCTGTACCGACGGGGTTCTCCTCTCCGCTGCCGGGATTTTCCTCTCCGCTGCCGGGAGTCTCTTCTGCACTGCTTACAGTTACGGTAAAACTGTCCGTTACCGTAACGCCATTTTCCGTATAGCTTACAGTGATCGTTTTTTCTCCGACTGTATCGGAGCTGAACCCTGTCACCTGATAATCTGTCACCACGGTCTGACTGCCGTCGCTGTAATGTGCCGTAACCGTCATACCGTCCAGATTCAGAGGATCTCCGATCTTATATTCGGTCTGATCCGGCGCTTTCACAGTAAGAGACTCTACTTCCGGCTGCTCCGGTTCCTCCGTCTCTTCTGTAACAGCAACAGTAAAGCTGACTGTCCGGCCTCCGTAGCTGATCGTTACCGTTTTTTCTCCCGATGTGCTCATATCTACATCCGAAACTTCATATCCGGCCGTAACTTCCGTTCTGCTTCCATCTTCATAAACAGCCTCCAGAACCAGCCCTCCCATATCCAGTTCTTCATCTGTATGATAGTTCAGCCGGGCCGGCATTGATGTGATCAAAAGTTCTGATACCGTATTGTCCGCTACAAAACCAGCCGTAATAACTGCGTCTCCTTCGGGCATGACAAAGCTGTTTCCTGAAATATCCTGTCCGTTCACCTGCAGGCCTGCAAGCTCATAGCCTTCATCCGGAACAGCCGATACAAATACCGTCTCCCCGCAGGCTGCATTTTTGTAATTTGCAGTAACGGTTCCATTCTGAACCGCAGAATCAATTGTTACGCTGTACAGCTGTGTATCTTCCAGAACATAGTCCAGTCCCCACAGCTGATTATCCGCTCCCGTATATTCCGTCTGGATGGCAAACCGCTCATTGGAACCTTCATATGCTCCCGGCTCTCCTCTCGTAACCGCAAGTCCGCTGTTGTAATTTATAATACTGAACCATCCGTCTTCTGCTTCGTTCAGTTCCCACAGGGACGCGTCACCGTTATTCATGGTCTGAATGATATTTGCCCCCTCGGCCGTGGAGCCGTCTTTTACACTCAGATACATATTTGTATTCATGTTCTTAATCCGGTATGCTCCGGTTCCGGCATCCGGTTCCAGTGTCCAGTAGAAATGAATATTATTCTCCAGCGTCCACTCAAAGATCTCGCGGCCGTCCACCATGGAATATCCGGGCGGAACAAGATAGAACTGAGGATCTTCCTTCGTATTGATAATTCTTGCCTCACTGCTGGCCTGCGTTGTCTCAACGGTAAGATCAATATCTGCATTTACCGCAGGCACCTTGATCCAGGAATTGTAGAGATGAACCTCCTGACCGTTGACAAGCACCCGGCTGATCTGGTGGCCTCTTCTCGGCTGGATCATAAAATACTGGTCCGCCCCGGCAATCACCGGTCCGGCCTTCGGCCATACGTTTACTGCCGAAGAAGTTTCCTCTGAAATATTAATATCATACAAGGTCGCCTTTGTATCCGGAATCGTCACGGTGTTCAGATCCAGTTTTCCCCATTTGATGGAGTTGGGCCGCCCTGTATCCGGATATTCGCAGCTCAGCGTCATCAGCGCGCCCTTTTCCGTACCGTCATCAATCATAATAAACTGACGGTTGTATCCGTCCGGCACACCGGAAGGATAGGTAAGGAACACACCGCTCAGATCTTTCTGCGTATTAATATATACCGGGCTCTGAGTTCCTACATTCATGACAATATGCCCGTCCGGAAGCGTTGCGACATACGGGTTGCCGCCGTATGCGAATGTATATCCGATATCCGCCGCATCCCAGTGAATCGGATCGTTGGGGTAAAGGGAAATCTTGTAATTGCAGGGCAGGCCTGCCTGGCCGCCTGCTCCGTCCGCATTCAATCCCACGCCCTCAAATACCATAACATAATAGCCGTTCTCCATCTGCGCGACAACCGGCATACCCGGGCGCATACTTGTGTCTGTCTGAGCCACTACATCAATTACCTCGCTCCAGTTTTTACCGTCCGTCGTGTACTGGAGCACCAGTTTCTGTCCGTACCGGAGATCTCTCTCATCCGAATAATATACAACCAGAGCCTCTGTTACCGGGTCATAAAGGATAAACGGCTCCCAGACCGGATCGTATCCCATATAGTTATTTGTAGCATCGTCAACAAGCGTGCTTACATATTCCCATGTTCTGCCCATGTCCCCGCTGTAATACATATCCATATATGTAAGGGAAAGATCTCTCGGGCACACATCCATCACAGCCACGATACCGCCCTTTTTCATCTCACCCACATCGGCAGGAAGTTCAAAGATGTGCGGGCAGTTCTCAATTTCCCAGTCACCCGGCCAGTCCTGCTTTTCCGTATCCTCTACGATTCTTCCTACTTCTGTCCAGTTCTCGCCGTAATCGGTACTTTCATAGATCGGAAGGAACTTTCCCTGGCGTTCCGGAAGCAGTTCCACCACGCTGGTCTCACAGGTTACCAGCATCTTGCCGTTATCTGCTTCATTATCCTGGTATTTCAGCTGCAGGCCTCTGGGCGACAGGACACTGTTGCGGCTGGAAGGCCTTGCCGGATCAAAATAAGAAGAGGACGGGGCGCTGTATATCACTCCGCTGGTCGTATAGTTTTCCCCTGCCAGGACCTGAATCTCCAGAACCGCAGTCCGGCCGGCATAGGTAACCGTTACTTCCTTTGTACCGGGCCGGCTCATATCCACGCGGGATATCTGGTATCCCGCCGTAATGTCCCTGGTACTTCCGTCCGGATACTCTGCCTCCAGAACCAGTCCGGTCAGATCCAGAGCTTTGCCCAGGCTGTACTCCGTCTTATCCGGCTGTGTTTTCACGGAAATACCGCTGATTTCCGACACTTCAAATTCTGCCGTTACCGTAACATCCGCATCCGGCATAACAAAACTTGTGCCGGGAACAGCCTCACCATTCACTGTCAGCGTGTCTTCGGTCATCTCATAGCCGGGATCCGGCGTTACGGTAAGAAAAACGGTTTCGCCGCTGACCGTATGCCTGTAATTCGCCGTAACCGTTCCGTTCTGAATCCCAGGATCGACTGTTACACTGTGAAGCTCCTTCTCGGAATAATATTCAAATCCCCAGAGCTGATTATCCGCTCCGGTATAGGCTGTCTGAACTTCATACACGTCTGTGGGCAGACCGTACTCGCCCACCGCGCCCCGGGTAATCGCCATTCCGGTCTGAAAGTTAATCACACAGAACAGACCGTCCCGCACTTCGTTTACTTCCCACAAGGCTGCATTGCCCGGTGAAGCTGTCTGCACCACCTGGGCCCGTTCCTTGAAAGAATCAGCCGTCAGATACATGCCGCTGTTCTGACACCGGATACGGTACAGTCCCATCTCTCCTGCCGGCTCCAGAACCCACTGGTAAGTTGCATGGGTCTTGTTAGCTTCCACCGGTTCTGAATTCCGGTTAAATTCAAAAAGCCCCGTACCTTCATCTGTAGAAAAACTGGGCATGCACCACCATTGTTCCGAAGCTTCCGCACTGTTGATAAATCTTGGATTTTCCTCCGGTTCCATCGGCGCGGCGCTGACAGGCAGTTCGATCATGCCTGCCGCAGCAACGGCCATTGCCAGAATACCTGAAAGGCATTTCTTTAATCGTCCTTTTTTCACCACATTTTCCTTCCTTTCCTTCAGTAAGACATTTTTCCGAATGCGACGCTCATCTTCTTTGTGCTATTTACACAATTTTCTAATCTATTATAAGCTATTTTCAGCATTTTATATAATGCCTGCTTGCTATGCATATCCATTCTTTTTAAGCATAATAAAACATTCCGATATACAGGAATCCGCTCTCCTTCCCTTGAAATACCCTGTTTACTGATGTATAATTGATTAAAGATTTATTTATTAAGGAGTTAATTATGGACAGTGAACTGAGAGAACAGTTTTTTTCAACTATTGTCCATTTCAGGAAACTGGAATCGATCCTCTCTTCAGAGTGCGAGATGCAGATGAATGAAATGGTAATTCTGCAGAGTATAGCCGGGACCTGCTGCCGGGAATGTCCGTGCATGAATCTCGATGTCCCGAAAATGCAGAAAAAACTCAACATCTCCAAACCTGCCATCTCTTACATACTGAATACACTGGAAAAGAAGAATTATATCACACGGGAAATCGATCCGAAGGACCGCCGGAAAGTTTCCATCAGCGCCACCCCGGAAGGGAAAGCCGCTGCCGAGCAGTCCCGGAAAAAATACGACGACTTCTGGGATACGATACTGAACCGGTTCGGCGAAGAAAATATGCGTCAGCTCCTGGAACTGATTCAGAATCTGGACGATCTGTATCTGACGCTGAAAAAAGACTGCTGCCAGTAATAAAACTGCTGCAGGCATAAAAAGACGCCGGCGGGCAATTTCTTCCATTGCCCGCCGGCGTCTTTTTTATAATCCTATTACGGAAGAGCATATTCTCCTTTCTTTTCTGCCGCACGGCTCATCCTGACTTTTATCTTTCCGTCTTCCGCGGAAGCCACAAGTTCTTCCCCCGTCCCCGGTCTTCCATCCAGGAGCCGGTCCGCCACTGCATTCTGCAGCATGGACTGGATTGTACGCTTCAGCGGTCTTGCGCCGAAGGAAGGGTCATACCCCTTCTCCGCCAGCAGCTCTGCAGCGCTTTCCTCCACACGGAGAAGAATTCCCTGTTTTTTCATCCGTTCTGTAAGTTTCGCAATCTGAAGATCCGCGATTTTCCGCACATCCTCCCGCTTCAGCGGATGGAATACAATCACTTCATCCAGACGGTTGATGAACTCCGGACGGAACGTTGTCTTCACCGCCTCCATAACACGGCTGCGGATATTCTCCTCCCTCCGGATCTCCTCGCTTTCCTCATTTCTGGAGAATCCAAGGGAGCTCTTGCCTGTTATCTCACGGGCTCCGATATTTGAAGTCATGACAATAATCGTGTTCTTAAAGCTGACCGTACGCCCCTGGGCGTCAGTCAGCCGTCCATCGTCCAGTATCTGAAGCAGTGTGTTCCACACATCCGGATGAGCTTTTTCGATCTCATCCAGAAGGATAATGCTGTACGGTCTCCTGCGCACCATCTCCGTCAGCTGTCCGCCTTCGTCATATCCTACATATCCCGGCGGAGAACCGATCAGCTTGGACACCGTATACTGTTCCATATACTCGGACATATCCAGACGTATCATGGCATTCTCATCATGAAACATCACATCCGCCATAGCTCTGCACAGCTCTGTCTTTCCTACGCCTGTCGGGCCAAGGAAAAGGAAGGAGCCGATGGGACGGTCGGGATCTGCCACTCCGGTTCTTCCCCGGCGGATGGCCCGCGCCGCTGCTTTCACTGCGTCATCCTGGCCGATTACTCTGCTGTGCAGGGAAGATTCAAGAGAACGGAGCTGTTCTGTCTCATCTTCCGTCAGCATAGTCACCGGGATCTTCGTCCACGCGGATACTACCTGCGCAATATCTTCCGCCTCCACACGGCTGCACTGCTTCTTCTGCCAGTCTGACTGCTTTTCTTCCAGTTCTTTTGTCAGTGCATTCTGGCTGTCCCGCAGCACCGCGGCTTTTTCATACTCCTGAGCATCCGCGGCTTTCTTCTTCTCCTTCGCAATCCGTCTGACCTCCTGCTGGAGATCCCGGAGATAAGAAGGTGTTGTCAGTCCCCGGGTCTTGATCCGTGAGGCGGCCTCATCCATCAGATCCACTGCCTTGTCCGGCAGGAACCTGTCCTGAATATAGCGCGCAGACAGACTTACCGCCGCCCGGACCGCATCATCCGTGATTGTAAGGCCATGATAAGCTTCATACTTTTCTTTCAGCCCCAGAAGAATCTTCACAGCGTCCTCCTGATCCGGCTCTTCCACCGCAACCGGCTGAAACCGCCGTTCAAATGCCGCATCTTTTTCGATATGCCGGCGGTATTCCTGAAGGGTGGTCGCTCCGATCACCTGAAGCCCGCCTCTTGCAAGAACCGGCTTCAGAATATTGGCCGCGTCCATAGTCTCGCTGACGCCTGCGCCTGCACCCATAATCATGTGCAGTTCATCGATAAAGAGAATCACATTCCCTTCCGCGTCCGCCTCTTCCAGGAAGTTTTTCATTCTTTCTTCAAAATCACCTCTGAACCTTGCTCCTGAAAGCATTCCCACAAGATCCACCGCGATGATCCGCTTATCTTTCAGATTTGCCGGAATTTCTCCATCTGCGATCCGCTGTGCCAGACCCTCCACCACAGCTGTTTTTCCGACACCAGGTTCTCCTGTGAGCACCGGATTGTTCTTCGTACGCCTGGACAGGACCTGAATCAGACGTTCCAGCACATCCTCCCGTCCGATCATTGGATCATAGGCGCCGGAAGCGGCTTTTTCCGTCATATCGGTTCCGTATTTTTCCAGTGCCGGTACGGTTTCTGCTTCCTCCTCCGGCTGCTCTGCCGCCCCCTGGGGGGCTTCCTTTCCCGCAGATCCGTATACAGAATCTCCGGAAGAAATATTCCGGGCCAGGATCGGCGCTTCCCCGTTTCCCATGTCTTTGAGAATCTCCTCAGGATCCGCCTTTAAGGAAACGAGCAGCTGTACCGCAGCACAGTCTCCCGCTTCCAGAATACCCTGAAGCAGATCTTCCGGTTCCACCTGAGAATGTCCGTGCTTTTTTGCACGGGTTTCCGCAAGATGAAGAATCTGCTCCGCCTCTTCGGAGATCTGAACTGCCTGGTAACGCCCTCCGGCCTTTGCGTCATAATCATACTGCTGCAGGTATTCCTCCACCAGCTTTGCATCCACGCCGCTGCGTCTCAGAGCGGTTCCTGCCGCTCCCCTGTCCTGTGTCAGAGCCCACAGAAGATGCTCTGTTCCGATAAATCCGTGTTCCATACGCACGGTAAAACGAAGCGCTGACTGAAAAATCTTCATTGTGCGCTGACTGAATATACCCAGATTAATTTCCATGTGCACACACCTCCTTCTCCATCACGGCAATATCATCCCGCAGCTTTGCCGCCTCCTCATAGTTTTCGGCAGCTGCAGCTTCATTCAGGCGCACACGGAGGGCCGCAAGTTTTCTTCTTTTGATCAGCCCCGGCACTGCCGTCTCCGGGAATGCCCGGTCGCCCAGATGTCTCGGCTCCTGTTTTCCCGGCCACCAGCCTGTATAATTTTTAAATTCCTCCGCTTTTCCGGAAGATACTGCCTGATTCCACATATTCTGCAGGCAGTCCCTGCAGACCGGAACCTGATAAACAGTTCCCATCCAGTTTATGTAAAATACTCTGTCAACTTTTTCCTTATTACAGAATTGGCATTTCATTCTTACTCACCTCTTTATACTACAATAGCGCCGGCTGATGCCGGCGTTGTTCAAAACTTAATAGTTAAGTATTTAATAATATAGTGTAAAAATTTTAAAAAGTCAATAGTATGCCGGCTTTTCCTTATATTTCCTTATATTTTCTTTATTAATGGTTTATAATTTTCCTTTTTCTTTTATAGTTCACTCATACTTTTGTCACATTTTCCCTTTATACTATGTATCAGATAGTTGATAAACAACTATCTCCCCCCTCATAAAGTTCAGACGCTGCAAGGCGTCGCACTTTACTCTCATTCCTTTTTAGATAACCAATAAAACAACGGAAACCCGTCAGTGAAAGCTGGCGGGTTTTCGCTGTTTCTCCGCGTTCCCTTTTGTTTCCTGTTTATTTTTGATTGTATTTCTCCGGGCAGACATTTATAATACATGCTGGAGGATTTTTGACATGAACAATTTTACGGTTTTAAACTATCAGGGCAGCAAAAATAATCTGCGGGATTTTATATATGAAAATCTGCGGCCATACATTCAGGAGGGGAAAGCAGTCTTTGACATCTTTTCCGGTTCCGCGTCCGTCAGCAGCATGTTCGGGCAGGAATATCTGGTGTATGCCAATGACGCGGAAGCATACGCGTCCATTATCGCTGATGCTCTGCTGAATCCGGCGGACATCCCCTCTCCTTCCTCTTTTCTGGAACAGATGAAAAGGGATTATACTATCTTAAAACAGGATCTCTCTACCCCTGTTCTTGATTTTATAAATCGGGAAAAGGCTGCGCTGGAAGAAAAGGATTACCGTGAATTGAGCGCCTTATACGATTCCTATCCTACGGTATGGAATCAGAAATACTCAGAGATTATTCAGAAAGAATTAACTGTTGAAAATATAAGAGCAGCCGGCGGCTACTGCCTTTTCACCACCTATTACGGCTCCAACTACTACGGCATCGGGCAGGCGCTGGAAATTGACTGTATCATCAAAATGATACACACCCGTTTCCCTTCCTGCAGAAACGCCCTTCTTATGTGCCTGTTTTACGCTATGAAGGAAACCGTTTTCTCCAAGGACGGACATATGGCCCAGCCTCTGAATCCGGACAAAAATCAGCGCCGGCTGTTTTTACAGCGCGGCAAATGCGTGTATGACCTTTTTATAAAGAAACTTCAGGAATATCTCACCCTTCCTCTTCCCCGGCACGCCGGAAAGAACCGGGTTTTTCAGGAAAATTTTGAAGAACTCCTGAATAAGGATATTTTTTCAGATGTGGGGCTTGTTTATGCCGATCCCCCCTATACGGATATGCAGTACTCAAGGTATTACCATCTGCTCAATGTTGCGGCAAAATATGATTATCCTGACCTGACCCGCTCCAGAAACGGATATACAAAAGGGCTGTATACGGAGGGCCGCTATCAGTCAAAATTAAGCCAGCGCAGCTCTGCCGGAGAATCTCTGGAACGTCTGATCTCCTTCTGCGCCGGCGCCGGGGTCAATCTGGCACTGAGCTACGCCTATCCCCGGGACAGAAAGAAACAGGCTACAGACCGCTATACCATTTCCATTGACGAACTGATCCGTCTGGCACAGAAACACTTTTCATCTGACCGGGTCACCGTAGCCGCCCAGTCATACAGCCACGCAAACCACCGCAACAGCGCCCATAAAAAAGTGGTGGAGTATCTGATCCTGTGCGGAGATAAAGTTCCGGGCCGGATCAATTATGATGCACTGAGAAAGCAGATTGCAAATGTTGCTCCCAGTAAAAATAACGCCATGTACAATTCTCACATGTACTGGTCTCAGAAAGCCTACAATATCTGTGATCTCCTGATCCGGGCATTATCTGATCCGGGGGAAGTCGTATTTGACCCCTTCCTTGGCTCCGGGGTTACAGCCCTGGAAGCGATCCGGGATGACATGGGAAGAAAAGCCGTGGGATGCGATATCAATGACATGCCTGTTTTTATTTCAAAAACCTTACTGTCAGTAAACAATACAGACGGACTGAAGGCAGTTCTTAATGACTTTCTGGCAAAGCTGGCTCCTCTGGAAGAGTACTATCAGACCACCTGTCCGCTCTGTCATCAGACCGGAATGATCTCCAAAGTTCTGTTTGATAAAATGGACCGGCAGAAAAATACAGTAAAAATCAAGGCCATCCACTACTCCTGTCCCTGCACGAAAAAGGGCGTAAAAGAAGCAGATGCGCAGGACTGCCGCCGTATGCAGACCGTTCCGGTCCTGGAGAATATAACAGATACCGCTTTACTGGCAAATTCAAAAATCGCGGTGGGAGAAAAGGATGACATCAGAAACATCTTTACCGGAAGGAATCTTGCGGTGCTGGATAAAATTCTGACAATCATCCGGCAGTACGAGGGCCGTTATCAGAATATATTAAAATACATCCTGATGTCTGTACTTCACCTGTGCAAGATAACAGACACACATTCTAATTCACAGTGGCCCCTCTGGATACCGAAGACAAACTGTGTTGAAAAAAATATTATTGAAATTCTGTCAAAGAAGGTCGCCAAATTTAACGATGTAATCGCATTTATGAAAGAGAACTATTCCCATGCCCGAATTGCCGGTTCCTATGACGCACTGCAGCCCGGCAGCTGTCTTCTGCTGCAGAAGGGCTGCCAGAACATTACCCGGAACGATATTCCTGACAGCGGAGTTGATCTGATTATTACAGATCCTCCGTATCTTGAGCAGGTTCTTTACTCGGAATATATGCAGTTATACAAACCTTTCCTTGGCTTCAACTACAATCTGGCAGATGAAATTGTAGTCTCTTCCGCTCCTTCCAGAGACAAGACCCGGGAAGATTATTTCCGTCTGCTGGATCAGGCCTTTGACATGTGTTCCCGGAAGCTGAAACTCCACCGCCATATGTGTCTGTATTTTCACGACTGCAGCCTGGATGTCTGGAACCGCCTCATTACCATACTGGAAAGTAAGGGATTCCGGTTTATTACACAGATTCATATCCGGAAAACAGTTACGCTGAAAAATATTATCAGCCCGAAGAAATCCCTCAACGGCGACTCCATTCTTCTCTTTTCAAAAGAGAATGCTCCTGTCATTCATCACGCAGAGACCGAGGATCTGGCCGGAATCGAATCGGAAATCATCCGGCAGAGCAGAGCCATGATCCGGGCAGACGGTCCCCAGTCTACCCCTGAGCTCTATGACAACGGACTTATGGAGCTTCTGATTCAGAACGGATGGCTGTCCGGTCTCTCTCAGAAATATTCTTCCCTGGTTGATCTGTTTGAAAAACACCTGACCTGGGATCCTCAGACCGGGAAATGGATGATCTAGAATAAGAAAGAGGGCTCTTCAGAGCAATGTCCCTGTCCAATGGCATTGCTTCAGAAAGCCCTCTTTTCTATACGCTCCGGCTGCCGTTATAGTACTGGCCCGGAAAATATTTATTCAGTTTTTTCATTAATTCTGTCCCGTCTGTTATTCCCACATCCAGATCCCCGGCGACTGTCTTCCCATCTTTGGTATAACCCGAAGTAGTAACACAGGCCGCTTTGTCAAATCCTCTTCTTTTCCGCTCCGCGTACAGCCGCTGAACCGGCTCCGAACCTACATTATGCACCCAGCGTTTACACTGGAAGAGCTCCCGGCATACTCTGCCGTTTTCCTGTCTGCAGGCCAGAATATCAACTCCCAGATCCCCGGCGCCTCCGATTCTCACCACATTTTCATATCCTTCCGCCTTCAGCAGCCGGACGATCAGTTCTTCAAATTCTGTTCCCGTTAAGGTGGAGATATCAACGGCGTCTTCATTCGGTTTTAAGATATCCTTTCTCTCCACATAATATTTGTCTTCTATTACACAATAGTTCAGAATCAGGCGCTCGATTTCGCTCTGATGGCTTTCCTCCTCCAGGATCTGAATGATTGTTTTCGGATTTCCGTCGCACAGAGCGTTTACCAGCTCAAAGCAGATATCTTCCAGAACAAATTTCCCCTTCTGGTCCAGAAGCCGGCGGATAAATACCGGCATCAGGTCATAAATCTTCGTATACAGGGCATCCGAGTCTTCGATATCCAGATAGAGCCTGTTGTCGCTGATCTGAATCACCCCTGCGTCCACACTGAAATATTCCAGTAGCAGCAGCCTGATTTTTTCAATCTCGCTCCCGGAAGCAAGGTGCTGATACCTTATTCTCAGATCCTCACACACCAGCTTTACCGCTCCCGAAAGAGTTACGCAGTCTTTTGCGTTAAGGAGATAAAAATATACCTTTTTCACCAGAAGAAATTCATAATTATCATTTCCTATGTACCAGTATCTGTCCTTCTCATCCAGTTTATAAAATACCGCGATGATTTCATTCATAAAGGTATTCGTAAATGCGGCCTGCTTTCGTATGGTGGGATCCGTTTTGACAAGATCCGTCTGGTATGCATATTCAAATCCGTTTTTCCTGGCCAGATTAACGATCTCAATATATGTCTTAAAATACTTCGCCCGCCCCAGCTTCATCGTAAAAAATACAAGGCCTTTCTCTTTCAGAACCTTTGAAAAATGGGCAAACATATTGTCAATGTCCTTATAATAGTTGTCAAGGCTGTTCTTCTCAGGCCTTCCCTCCGCGTCTGTCAGTACAATTTCCTTCTCCAGCATCTCCCGGGTCAGTCTGTATCTGGAATCATAAAATGTTTCCAGCCAGATCCGGTAGAGCTGATTCCGCTCCAGATAGGGAACCTGATCCGTATACGGAAAATCCGTGTAAATCACATCTGCTCTCAGATCCGGATGGGCGTCAATAAAGGAGGCATAATCCTGGTTATACATTTTTACTTCCGCGCTGCACGCCCCGATCTGACGGGAGCTGTATTCCTGCTTGAATGTCCGGAAATTCCTGTACTTTTCCTCAAACAGCACCCACACATTCATCTCCTGGGCCCTGTGTCTGACAACATGATACAATATGTCCGTACTCGAACCGTACATGGCGATCCTTGCCAGAGAAAGCGCGGAAACCAGCGCCTGTTCCAGAATATCCCTTTCCGGTCCTGCATCCAGTTTCCGGACGGAATCCTGAAGAAGCAGCAGGGCAATCTTATTCCTGTGTGTGAAAATCCTGTCATATCTGTCGGCGCCCGTTGAGGCGGTTATGTTTATCCTGCTGTTTACAATATACCTGGCCCTTGGGAACCGGTCTGCGTTTATTTCCGACAGTTCTTCAAGCTTAGCATAATCCGAATCATCAAACTGTTTTGCCCTTTTCCCGCATACGGGACATTTTCTTAACAGTTTTACATTTTTCCCGTCCCGGATCTCTCTGTTCGGAGACGGATGAAAATATCCTTCTTTCCCTTCCGCCGGATCAAATAAGACTTTGGAAATATAATTTTTTCTGCCGCAGCATCTTGTTTCATACAGCGACATAATCTTAGCATAACAGTCTTTCTTTACCTGTTCGAATAAAGCATCCAGACGGGACAGGTCCGCTTTTGTAAACAGCGCCCGGACCGCACCGAAGGTATAGTTGTCCAGCTCTGTTGCATATATGGTCCCGACCTGATTCATCGCAGCAAAAACAAATGATCCCGATCCCATGAACGGATCATACAAAACAGTCTCCTTATTACATACGGTTTCGATCACTTTTTCTGCCACACCCGGAGACTTCCGGCCCTTAAAATTAAACGTTCTGCGCATTTCATCCGGAACCGTATTCGGTATGTCCTGGATCTTCGGTTTAATCTGATCCAGCTTTTCCCTGACGGCGGCATCTATCTGTTTTTTCATCACGAACCTCCTTTACAGGATATGATGGCGGAATTTTCCGCCCGTGTCAAGTCCGTATCCTCTCCCTTTCTCCGGCACGCAAAATATCCTTATTCCTTTCCCTTCTGGACGGACCTGCCGTTTAATTATATAATAGTGTCTGAAACTGTAAATGTTATTTCTGATTTCATATGTTTCATATTCGACTTCATGATGGGAGGAATAAATCAATGATCACATGTAAAAACTGCGGTTACCAGATGGATGATGACTCTCTGTTCTGCGAACAGTGCGGGGCCCCGGTTTCTCCGGAAACCGGCAGTTCCACACAGAACGGCTGTCAGAGCCAGTATCAGGACAGCTATCAGAATGATTTTCAGAACGGATATCAGAACGGATATCAGAATGATTTTCAGAACGGATATCAGAACAGCTGTCAGAATGGTTTTCAGAACGGATATCAGAACGGGGATCCGGATGATTTCCGGAATGGATACCCGGATAATTTTCAGACTCCGCCGCCGGCTCCCGCAGCCCGCAGATCCCGCGCGCCGATCTATATTGCCATTGCTGCTGCCGCTGTATTAATTATTGCCGCAGGCGCCGGACTTACGGTATGGTTCCTTTCGGATTCTTCCGCGGAAAATACACGGCAGACCGCAGCCCTGCAGGACTCTGATCCGGCAGATGATACAGATTCAACTTTCTCCTGGAGAAACGGCAGGAATAATGCAGACAGCGAAGACGGGCAGAACGATACACAGGAGGAGAAAAAAGAGGAGAAGCAGCAGGAAGATACCGACACTGCCGGTCACGGTAATACAGACTCCGAAGAAGCCGGATTTCCGTTTCTGATCAATCCTTCCGCTGACGCCGATTATACGGCAGCTCTGGATCCATCCGGATACGAATTCTATTCCTCTTCAATTGATGAATTTAACTTCTGGTATCCCACAGATTTCTATAACGAAGTTACGTACAACGCACAGCCTGACAAAGGACAATACGGAACCAATCTGGAGAAAATCACTTTCTCTGCCAAAGATGGTTCCCGGCTTATCTTCCAGGCCATTCAGCGAACGGACTCTCTGTCTCTGGATGACATGACCGCCAATGTCTGTACTTCTGAACTCGGCCGGATGTCGTCTTCAGAGGTTATCCTGAACCATGTGAAAGATAATTACGGCAAGGTCATTGTAACAGGCTGGGACAACGAAAGGGACGGATATACAGACTACTGCCTGACAAAAATAAAGCAGGATACCATCCTGCGGATGACCGTTCAGTTCCCCGGCTATACGAATGATGATAACGAGCTTCGGATGGGGTATCTGACAGAAACGTTTTACCGCATGTGCGGCTTTTCCGATGCGGATCCATGGAGAACCTACGAAGAGTATATAAGGGAGAACGGATAAATCATGAAAATAAGAAAAAGAAACCGAATCCTTCTTGTAACTGTCTTTGCTCTTCTGCTGACCGGCTGCGCCGGATCCGGGGCAGAAGGAACATCCGGCAGGGATACCGGAGATAACACACGGGAAGTTTCCGATCTGGACATCGACACCGGAACAGACTCCGCAGAAAAACCGGAAATTCTCCATTTTGTAGACGTATACCAGAATCCTTACGAAGTCGAAATAAATCCGGATGTGGAAAAACATAACTATAAATCAGAATGTTTCATTCACAAAGGGGATCTTCTCTCCTATGAAGGGGATGAAAATTATACATACCGGCTGGGGGTGGATGTATCCGAACATCAGGGATATGTGGACTGGCAGCAGTTAAAGGACAGCGGCTTTGACTTCGCGTTTATCCGCCTGGGCTACCGCGGCTACGGACAGGAGGGCAATATACGCCTTGATCAGGAATTTCACCGGAATATGGAAAATGCGCAGGCCGCCGGTTTTGACGTGGGCGTTTACTTCTTTGCGCAGGCTGTCAATGAAGAAGAAGCCCGGGAAGAAGCGGACTTTGTCCTGGAAAATCTGAAGGGATATTCCCTGCAGCTCCCTGTTGTATATGATCCGGAGAGTATTCTGGATGATGAAGCAAGAACAGATAATGTGACCGGAGAACAGTTTACAGAAAATACAGAAGTATTCTGCTCTGCCATTGCAGAAGCAGGATATGATCCCATGATCTACGCCAACATGCTCTGGGAAGCATTTGAACTGGATCTGGAACAGCTCTCGGATTATCCGCTCTGGTATGCGGATTATGAGCCTGCGCCCCAGACTCCCTATCATTTCGACTTCTGGCAGTATACCAACGAAGGCCATGTTCCCGGTATAGAAGGCAATGCTGATCTGAATATCCAGATGCTCTCCCGCCGCTGAATACTCTGCCGTTTTCTGCCGGATTTCCGGTTCTCCTCAGATGAATCTCCGTCTGAGGAGAATCTTTTTATGCTGATCTGTCTGCCTGGCGGTTTCAGACATTTTCCCCGTTTTCCCGAAACATACCAAATACGTGACGCAGATCTTTCTGATTCGCCAGGCCCAGCTTTTTCAAAACTCTTGTTTTCTGGTTTGCAATGGTCTTCGGCGAAGACTTAAGCGGTACCTTTTTCCCCATCATAATATGAAATACAGCCATCTCCGCTTCCGACAGACAGGATAGCGCAGCGAATGCCAGCAGATATTCCTGAACCGTATATCCTTCGCACATTGTGATAATATTCTCTCCCAGCTGAGCTATCTGCCAGTTAAAAAGACAGCCTGATGCAAATGCATTCCGGGCTGCTTTCACTATAAATTCCAGATCCTCACTCTCCGACAGAATCAGCACTTTGGCATCCGTATGAATCCGGATCTCTCTTGATATATGTATAATATCCGACGAAGAATCTCCCGGGTACAGATTTATAACCGCTACCTCCGCACCGCTGCTGCAGACCGTCCGGACTGCCAGATCCCTGTCTTCGCAAATTCCCACAACCTTAATTTCCGGATATTCTTCCAGACGCTTCAGAAGCGATGCGCCAAGCGCCTCATTGTCCTCAATGAGCAGAACTCTAATCTGTTTCTCTTCCATCTATACTATATAGTCTCTCCTCTCCCCCCATAGCGTATCTGTCCATCAGTCATATAATGGGGATTATCCCTATCTTTCGCTATAGATGCAAACAATAAAACCCATTTTATATAACCCAATTTATTCTAATCTTAGTGGTTCGCTATAAAGCTGTCAATATAGGGAATTTTTATTTTTCCTATATTTTTCGGGAAACAAAGAGGATTGAAAGCTATTATCCTATGAGAGAATGCTCCGAATATTTTTATTTTATCTTTATAAATTTTCTTATCCTTTTATATTTCACTCATATTTTTGACACATTTTCTTTCTATACTATATATCAGATAGTTGATAAACAACTATCTCCCCCCTCATAAAGTTCAGACGCTGCAAGGCGTCGCACTTTACTCTCATTCCTTTAGATATAACTTATAAAACCAACAAAAATCCGCCAGCCGAAAGGCTGACGGATTTTTGTTATTTCCTGTTATCTGATTTTTCTTCAAACCATTCATACAGATCCTGGTATACCCGATACCGGTCTGTCTCATTTAATATTTCATGCCTGTCCCCCTCATATAATCTGAGGGAAACATCCTGCATACCTGCAGATCTGTACGTCTCGCAGACTTTGCGCACGCCCTTTCCAAAATTTCCCACCGGATCTTCAGCTCCTGACACAAAAAGAACAGGAAGCCCTTTCGGTATCATGCTGATATTTTCCTTTTTCTGCATGCCCAGCATCCCGGACATCATACAGTAATATGCATTTACAGTAAATATAAAGGAGCACAGAGGATCTGACACATATGCCTCCAGATGTTCTTTGTCGCTGGTAATCCAGTCCGCCCGGGTTGCCGCCGGCTTAAACTTTTTATTAAAAGAACCTGTCACCAGTTCATCTATCATCCGGCTGCGGTAGTGCCACCCCCGGACCGCTGCCATCAGGCGGCAGAGCCGTTTGATAAACAGCAGGGAAGATTTTCTGTGGTCTGCAGTCACCCCCATCAGCACCACGCCGCTGAGTCCGTTTCCATACCTCTGAATATACTGGCGAAGCAGGGAAGATCCCATGCTGTGTCCCAGCATAAAATAAGGCACTTCCGGATATTTTTTCGCAGTCCGCCGGCGAAGCGTGTGAATATCCCCAAGCACACAGGCATTGCCGTATTTTTTATCAAAAAATCCGTATTCTGATTTGGACTGTACGGATTTTCCATGTCCAAGATGATCATTTCCCACCACATAAAACCCTTTTTCACAGAGAAACTGTGCAAACTCATCATACCTTTTAATATATTCCACCATTCCGTGGCAGATCTGCAGAACAGCTCTGACCTCTCCTTCCGGCTTCCACTCTATCGTATGAATCTCGGTGTTTCCATCCTTGGATGGGAAATAGAACTCATCTCTCATGGTACTTCCTTACCTGTCATCTAATTTTATGTAATCACGGTACGGAGCAAGCGGTTTGTATGCCGGACGTATAATCTTGTCTACATTTTCAAGTTCTTCCAGCCGATGTGCGCTCCATCCCACAATACGCGCTGCCGCAAAGATCGGCGTATACAGCGACGAGGGAAGATCCAGCATGCTGTATACAAGTCCGCTGTAGAAATCCACGTTGGCATTAACCCCTTTATACATGCGGCGTTTTTCTTTGATAATCTCCGGAGCCATATGCTCGACTTTCTCATACAGCGCGTACTCTGCCTGGCATCCTTTTTCCCTTGCGAGCTGCTTTACGAACTTCTTGAATATATCCGCCCGCGGGTCGGAAATTGAATATACCGCATGGCCCATTCCATAAATCAGACCTTTTCTGTCAAACGCTTTTTTATCAAGAAGGGCTTCCAGGTAAGCTCTGATCTGGTCTTCATCCGTCCAGTCTGTCAGATGTTTCTTCATATCATCAAACATCTGGGTAACTTTAATATTGGCTCCGCCGTGCTTTGGTCCTTTTAACGATGCCATGGCCGCCGCAATCGTAGAATAGGTATCTGTTCCGGAGGATGTTACAACATGAGTTGTAAAAGTAGAATTGTTTCCGCCGCCGTGATCCATATGGAGTACAAGAGCCATATCCAGAATCTTTGCCTCAAGCTTTGTATATTTCCGGTTCTCACGCAGCATCATAAGAATATTTTCTGCGGTGGAAAGATTCGGATCCGGTGCATAAATATACAGATCCTCTCCCCTCTTATAATTATACGCATGATAGCCGTATACCATCAGCATAGGGAACTGGCTGATCAGGTTCAGACACTGACGCAGAACATTCGGAATACTTGTGTCATCCGCCTTATCATCATAGGAATACAGCTGCAGAATACTTCTTGCAATGCTGTTCATCATATCATGGCTGGGCGCTTTGAGAATCACATCCCGCACAAAATTCGGCGGAAGTGTGCGGCGCTCGCCGATCATTTCCTGAAATTTCTTCAGTTCTTCTCTGCTCGGAAGGTCCCCGAAAAGAAGCAGATATGCCGTCTCTTCATATCCCGGATGCTTTGCATCAAGGAATCCTTTTACAAGATCTTTAATATTATATCCGCGATAATAAAGGTTTCCCGCACACGGTACCGTTTCTCCGTTTACCACCTTTGAAGCGCATACATCCGATATATTTGTCAGGCCGGCAAGCACGCCTTTTCCGTTCAGGTCGCGCAGCCCTCTCTTAACTTCATACTTTGTGTACAGTTCCTTGTCAATCGCATTATTCTTTTCACATTTGAGAGCTAATTCTTCAATCTCGGGAGTAATATCGAAAAAAATGCTGTCAATATCTTTTGCCATTTGACCTTCCTCCTTCTCTCTTTTTTTCACTTTTTATTTGTATGACCTTTTTATTATACTAAAAATGTAAAAAATATACAATAAACTCAATATTAAATATTTATTAACACAGCTTATTTGACAAAAATGCAAATTCTTCCAGAGTCAGGGCCTCTCCTCTTACATTCAGACCTCTTCCCAGCTGTTCAACAGCCGCCTCAATTTCCTCTCTTGAAAATGAAAGCTCGGAAGAATTTTTCAGCCCGTTAACAAGCGTTTTCCGCCTCTGATTAAAGGAAGCCCGGATAATCCGGAACATCAGTTTTTCATCCTTTACCTCCACCGGAGGCTTGTCATACCGTTCCAGACGGATCACGGCAGAACCGACTTTTGGTCTGGGCATAAAACAGTTGGGCGGCACATTTGCCACAATATATGGCTTTGCATAATACTGAACCGCCAGGGAAAGGGCGCCGTAATCTTTTGTCCCCGGTCCTACCCGCATCCGGTCCGCCACTTCTTTCTGGACCATAACCGTAATACTCTTAACCGGCACATGATTCTCAAACAGTCCCATGATAATGGGCGTGGTAATATAATAGGGCAGATTTGCCACGACTTTCAGCGGTTTCCCTCCGTTCTCCTCTCTGGCAAGCGCCGCAAGATCCAGACGCAGCACATCTTCGTTAATAATTTTAACATTCTCATATCCGTCAAGTGTATCCTCCAGAATCGGAATCAGGGCACGGTCAATTTCCACCGCGATCACGCGCCCTGCGGCACACGCCAGATACTGGGTCATAGTTCCGATCCCCGGACCGATCTCCAGCACACAGTCCTCCGGACCGATCTCTGCCGCGCGGATAATCTTTTCCAGCACATGGGGATCAATCAGAAAATTCTGTCCGAATTTTTTCTGAAACGTAAAATTGTACTTCTGCAGAACTGCAATCGTATTCTGCGGATTGCCGAGTGTTGGCTGTTTCATATCATTCCTCCTTAAAAGGGTCAGTCCCCTTTTCTCAGATTATACAGTCTTCTTGCATTTATCTCCGTCTGTTCTATGACTTCTTCGCAGGATATCTCTTTTATCGCTGCAATTTCTCTGGCTACATAGGGAAGATTCAGCGAGGAGTTCCGTTTTCCCCGAAATGGTTCCGGCGCAAGATATGGACAGTCCGTCTCCAGAACAATGGACTCCAGCGGGATTTCTTTCACAGTTTCTTTCAGTTTCCGGGCATTTTTAAAGGTAACGACTCCTCCCACACCAATAAAATATCCCATTTTTACATATTCCCGGGCCATCTCCGGAGAATAGGAATAACAGTGAATAACCGCTTTCATGCCGCCGGCGTACTGTTTCATAATTTCCATAGTATCTGCGGCAGCCTCTCTGCTGTGTATCATTACCGGCATTTCTTTTTCTCCGGCCAGTTCCAGCTGCCGGATAAACCACTTCTTCTGCAGATCATGGCCCTCTTTGTCCCAGTAATAGTCCAGGCCGATCTCTCCCACAGCCACAATTTTATCACATTCCAGCAATTCTCTCATTTTCTGAAAAGACTCCTGGTCCAGCGTTCCCACTTCGTCCGGATGGACGCCGACTGCCCCGTATATAAAAGAATACTTTTCCGTCAGCTGCTTTATCCTGTCCCAGGACGCAATTGTAGACCCGGCATTTACAATCGCGCCGATCCCTTCCTCTTCCATCCTGCCCAGCAGTTCCTCCCGGTCGCCGTCAAACTGTTCGTCATCATAATGGGCATGTGTATCAATAATCATAACACCTGTTCACCTCTCATCCTAAAGCCGGAAAAAGAGAAGCCTGACGGCTTCTCTTTCTGCCGGAACGTTATTCTTCATTTTATTCCTACCTGAGAAAAATTTCAACGTTTTTCTGCCCGGAACAGCGATATCACTTTTATCCACGGACACGGTATCCTGTTTTCATAATACCAGGTCATCCATCTTTTCAAATCCATCCAGCATATAGGATTCCACTGTATTGTCGCAGATCAGATAAAACTTCCCGCCTGCATACAGCCCCCGGATTTCTCCTCCGCCGGAAAGATCTCTTTCGAATACCTTATGGAATCCTTCAGCCTCATCAAACGTAAATATATAATATCCGTTATTATTTTCACCCCAGGCCGTGAAACCGAACAGATTCTTTTCCGTATCCACAAAGGCTGCCTTATAATTATATGCCACATCTGTGCCATACGTATTCTCTATCACGTAAGTATCCGTCTCCTGTACATCCGCCGGATCAGAGATATCAAACATGGACAGTTTCACTCCGTCTGTGGTAATAGTTTCCTCATCCACAGCCATGCCGATCCCCAGCAGCAGCCCGTCCCCATATGGATGGAGATACTCGGAAAATCCCGGTATTTTCAGCTCCCCGATGACTTCCGGTTTCTCCGGATCTGACAGATCTACAGAGAAGAGCGGATCAATCTGCCGGAATGTAACAAAATACCCTGCATCTCCCATAAATCTGGCCGAGTAAACCGATTCATCCGGCGCCAGATCGCGGATTTCTCCTACAGTTTTCAGATCTGTATCCAGCACATACAGAGCGTTTGTATCTTTTCCTGAGGAAACGTCCTGAATCTCTTCCGTCGCCGCTTCCGTCCCTGTCAGGGGCAGTACGCCGCTTCCGGCAGCGTAAACCGGCGATACAGTTGTAACAAGTCTCAGATACCCGTCATATTCATCAATACAGAAAGAATCTTTCAGTGTTCCGTCTACTTTTGTCTGCGCTTCCGCCGCAATCCCTCCCCTGCTGTAGGAAAGCCTGCGGATGGAAGTCTGCGTCACGCCGCCGCTTCCGTCACAGAGTCCTTCCGTAACATAGATATTGCTTCCGCTTACATAGCAAAGTCCGCTGTCTCCCAGCACCGCCGCGCTGTCTGTCTTTTTGTCCGGATTATCCAGCGAAAATGCCGAAATCAGTGTATACTCTCTTCCCGACTGAGCGGCCGGAATATAAATATCTCCGGGTTCCACCAGTTTCCCCTGAACCTGAGGAATATAGACGGTCCGGTCTGTCGGTTCCGCCGGCATTCCTGCGTAGAAATTACTGATCAGATACACATATCCGTCACGGATACGCATTGTATTATAGTAGCCGCTCTGCGTAAATGCTCCGGTCTGACGCGGATCCGAAGGATCGCTTATGTCGTAGACAAACACACTGACAGAATTGCCGTCCCCCTCGGTGCCGTTCTGGCCGGCACAGTCCTCTGCTATAGCATAGGACTGTGGAATATAGACTGCAGCCAGAAGATCCCCTTCCACATACAGTTCGGAAAAATTTCCTTCTCCGTCCGGAATAATTTCCGCCGTCTTCTCCATCTTGTCAGATCCAATTCCCACAATACTTATCTTCCGCTGGTTCATCACATACAGATATTTTCCGTCTGTTTTGACAATATCTCCTTCTCCTACGCCTTCCTCCCGGACATTCGTATCCGAATAGTCCCCGGAACTTTCCTCCTGCGCAGCCATCTCGGATCCCGGCGCAGCCTGGGCAGCCGAATCCTCCAGAATCGCTCCGGAATTTTCGGAATTCCATTTGAATATCTGCGAATCAGCTCTGATATAGCTGTATATTTCATCATAATCCCGGGCGCCGGCAAGTCCCGTCAGGTCTTCCCCGTCATCCTGCTGCAATGCTTCTCCTGTTTCTGCTGTCGCCTCCAGGCCGGACTGCCCTCCGCCTGCCTTTTCCGGATAAAACACACCATATACTGCGGCAAGTCCCGCTGCAAAACAGATACATGCCGCGGCAGCGCCTGCTGCGTACCGCCACCTGATCCGCTTCTTCCCGGAACGTCCCTTCCCCGCCAGCATCTGTTCCACTGCCTCAGGCTTCAGACTTTCCGGCACTTCTATGTCTTCCGTCATGTCCCGAAGTGTTCTTTCTATTTTTTCTTCCTCAGACCGGCTGAGTTTTTCCGGTTCCTCCCGTCTGTCTTTTTCTTCCATATCCATCCTCCTTCCTTTACAGTTCTTCTTCCAGTATTCTGCGCATCTTGCCAAGCGCCCGGCTTTTTCTTGACCGTACGGTAGCCGCATTCATCTTCAGCATCCCGCCGATCTCCTCGCTGCTGTATCCCCCGAATACCGAAAAGGAAACAATCAGCCGCTCCTCTTCCCCGAGAGCGAAAAAGGCCTCTCTTACCTCCTGGTGCCGTGCGTATCTCTGGGAAAAATCAGGTTCTGAATCCTTCGCCTTTCCCTTTCTTTCCCCTTCCTGCAGCGCATCTTCCGCTGTCAATACAGAGGCGTCCCGGCTGCGTCCCCGCAGAATTTTCAGACAGCGGTTGCTTAAAATAGTGAAAATCCAGCTTCGGAATGACTCATCTTTTCGCAGACGGGTGATTCCTTCATAGGCCGATATCACCGTATCGCTGACTGCATCCTCTGCATCATGAGGACTGCCGAGCATATACAGAGCAAATCTGTACATATCGGTATAATTCCGGGAATACAGCACGGAAAACGCTTTCGTATCTCCCCACTTTGCCCTCCGGATCAGGTCCGGACCGGAACTGTTTTCATAATCATACATTTTTCCCCTCCTCCCGTGCAGTTAACTGCAAAATGCGGGTTCCCATCAGCTGCTGATATATATTGGAGTCATCAGGAGCACATTTTGTTGCACCATTTTTGATATTCCTGTATTTTTATTCCGCTCCTTCTGAAAAACGGTGTCTGCCTTCCTGTTCCCGAAGCACATAAAGTTCCTGTAAAAAAGAAAGGAGGACAGAAACTTCCGCATGGCGGGCTCCCGTTTCTGTATCTGCGGAAAACTCCCCGGATACACGGCCTTATGCAGAATCTGTCCTCCCGATATGGTCATATTACTGTTCTATATTATATTATTTTCTTTCTGCTTTATAGTAGTTGATCAGACATCCGTCCAGAATAATCTGTCTCTCTGCGTCTGTCAGCTCTCCCAGACGGAGATCGATTTCCTTCAGCTCCGTTCCCACTACATAAGCTTTTATCACATCTGCTTTCTCTGACACTGCTTTTCTCACATCCGGAACAAAGATATAATCCCCGTTTTTAAACGGAAGATTCTCATGATCCGCGTCGGTCAGGAACGGAAGCATGCCCCAGTTAATCAGATTGGAGCGATACCTCTTTGTAGCGTACTCAATGGCAATATTCGCCCAGCCGCCCAGCACTTTCTGGCAGGAAGCAGCCTGCTCGCGGGCAGAACCATCGCCCGGCTTCACAGCAAAAATTGTACTGCCGACGCCGATATTTCCTTTGCCCACTTCCGGATACGTCTTCTGAATCGTCTCCATTACCGGTTTCAGCTCTTCCAG
>ERZ1643247.487-NODE-487-length-47899-cov-5.368343_pt1 | contig 47899 bp, 42 predicted proteins | sample MGYA00579264_ERZ1643247 | MGnify/ENA primary metagenome ERZ1643247 (study PRJEB29033, sample SAMEA4952262) | chicken gut metagenome | biome: Broiler Chicken; feature: Gastrointestinal Tract; material: Caecum | place: Ireland | collected 2018 | study: Broiler... | reverse complement strand
ATGCGGCATCTTTTTTTGTATTTGAATCACAGGAGGGTTGTATGGGAGAAGTATGCAAAATGACTTATACAGTGAATACTGGTTTATTGATACAATGTGGGAAAACAAAAATACTGCTGGATAGTATTTTTGGTGCTGGGGGACATCGCTTCAGCAGTCCGTCACAAACTTTGTGGCAGCAAATCAAACAGGGAGAGGGAATCTTCTCTCAGGTGCAGTATTTGTTATTTTCTCATGATCATGCAGATCATTTTTCTGCAGAAATGACGTTGGAATATTTGCAGATGCAGAAAGTGAAAGGAATATTTTTGCCTGAAGATGCAGGAGGGAAATGGTTTTTGGATGCCATTGTGCAAAGAAATGTCCCCTGTCTGCAGTTTCCACGATGCCATCCGCAGTATCGTACGTATCTGCTTTCACAGGATGTGCGACTGAAAGCCTATGCCATGCGTCATCAAGGGGAGGCATATCGGGATGTAGCGCATATGTGTTTTTTGTTGACGATGCAGGGAGAAAAATTTTTATTCACTGCAGATGTGGATTTTGTGCATGAGGATTTTTCTTTATTTTCAAATATGAATTTTACAGCGGTGTTTGTCAATCCATTGTTTTTCCACAGCAAGGAAGGTCAGTGCATCTTGCGGGAGCAATTGCGAACCAAAGAGGTAGTGGTATACCATCTTCCGTTTGAAGCAGATGATCTGCTTCATATGCGGCGGATGGCACAGCGCGATGCATTGCAGTGGAAGGATACCGCAATCCGGCTGTTATTAGAACCCATGCAGACTTGGATATGGGAATAGAGGGGGAAAGATATGGAAGATTTAATCTTTGCATGTCAAGCAGTGCTGCCGACATTTTTGATTTTATTGGCAGGGTTTCTGCTGAAAGAAAACGGATTGTTGACAGAATCATTCTGCATTCAAGGAGATCGGCTGTGTTTTCGCTTTCTATTCCCGCTGCTGGTATTTTGCAACTTATATCAGGCGCAGGAAGGAGTCGCAGCAGCGGTACGACCGACAATTTTTGCAGTAGGTATTGTGCTGATCTCCATTTGCCTGGGGATGTATTGGATTCCCAAATGGGAAAAAGATCGTCGGCGTATCGGTGTGATTATACAGTCGCTGTATCGCGGAAATTTTATGCTGTATGGCATTCCGTTTTCGTTGAAGCTGGGCGGTGAATTGTGCGCGCAGATTGCTGCGGCTATGACGGCGGTGACGTTGCCGCTGCTGAATACAGCTGGAATTTTCTTATATGCGTATTATGCAAGAGGGGATCGGTTTCAATGGAAACAGATAGGGAAAGAAATTATGACCAATCCCATTCTCTGGGGCGTTTGTGTCGGCATTGTGGTACAGAAAAGCGGTTGGGGTGTTTGGCAGCCGATGGAATCGGCAATCATGGATTTGGCAAGGATTGCGACGCCGCTGGCTTTTTTGTTATTAGGCAGTCGTTTTTCCCTGCGCAGAATTGGAGCGGACCGGTCGGTACTGGCGGTTATGCTGGTGGTCAAATTATTTTTACTGCCGGTGATTTGTCTTGGTATTGCAATTTTTTGGCTACATCTTCCGGTGACGGAAATGATACCGATTTTGATCTTCGTTTCGGCACCGGGCGCCATTACGACTTATCAGCTTGCACTGCAGTTTGATGCAGATGCAAAATTGGCAGGAGACTTTATTGTGTTGTCGATGGTGGTTTCGTTATTGTCTATTTTTTTCTTTGTCTTTTGTCTGCGGCGTCTAGGGCAGATTTGAAAAATGTCAGAAATGGAGTGTTTTTGTTGGAAGTGTTGAAAAACGTTTGCCAAAGAGGGGGATTTTTCTTACGTATGTTGTGAAAAACAAAAGAAAACGGTTTTTGGCTTTTTTGCTAATCTTGCAGTAATGCTAGAAAAAGTGCGGAAAGTCTATTGACAAAATTGTTAGTGAATGCTATTTTACTTATAAAGAATTCAAAAATTATAAAAATGAATTCAAAAAAAGAATTCGGACAAGGAGGCGCGTATGAAACAAGGATTTGAAATGGCGGAAGGCTCCTTAAAACGCATCATTGCGGTACGGTTTCATCCGGGAGATGACGTTCTGCTCAGCCTGCAGAAACTGTGTGAAGAACAAAATCTGAAAAACGGCATTATTCTCAGTGCGATTGGAAGTTTGGACGGTGCGGCATTTTTCAATCCGGTGGAACTGCCGGATAAAAAGGCTGGATACGGATACAGCGAAGCGGTGACGATTCAGGGACCTATTGAGTTGACCAATGCCAGTGGCATGATTTGCCATGACGCAGATGGAGAAGTACTGCTGCATGTACATATCTCGTTGAGCGATAGATATGGAAACGGACATGGCGGACACTTGATTGAAGGAAACAAAGTGCTCTTGACCGTAGATATGGTGCTGGGAGAACTGGAAGGGATTGACATGGGCAGAAAGTACGATGAGGAATTGGAAGTTCCTTTGTTTGCCCCGAAACAGCTTTGAGAACAAAGACAAGAAAGGTGTGAGCTTACGTGAGCGGAAAGAAATACACGAAAGAAATGTTGGTAGGCATGTATCAAACCATGCTGCGGATCAGAGCATTTGAAACGAAAGCGGCAGATTGTTTTACCAAAGGCATGTTGGCAGGGAATATCCATCTGTGCATCGGTCAGGAAGCGGTGCCAACCGGTGCCTGCTATGCGCTGGAAGAAGGCGACTATATGACTTCGACGCATCGCGGACATGGGCATTGTATTGCAAAGGGTGCAAGAATAGATAAAATGCTGGCGGAACTGTTTGGCAAAGAAACGGGCTATTGCAAAGGCAAAGGCGGTTCGATGCATATCGCGGATGTTGAAGGGCTGCACAGCCTAGGCGCGAATGGGATTGTGGGTGCCGGTATTCCGATTGCGGCAGGATCTGCGCTGGCTTCTAAGATTTACGGAGATACTCATGTGACACTGTGCTTTTTTGGCGACAGTGCATCCAACCAAGGAACCTTCCATGAAGCGATCAATATGGCGGCAGCATGGAAACTGCCGGTGGTATTTCTGTGTGAAAACAATAATTACGGGGTATCCGTAAATATCCATAGCGTAACCAACACCGATACCATTTCTGTTCGGGCAAAAGCATATGATATTCCCGGCGTAACGGTAGACGGAAACGATCCTGTTGTGGTTTATGAAGCAGTGAAAAAGGCAGTAGATCATGCCAGAAAAGGCAATGGACCTTCTTTGGTAGAGTGCATGACATTCCGCCATCAAGGACATTACTGCGGGGATCCTGCGAATTATCGCCCTGCTTCTTACATGGAAGAAGCGCATAAAAAAGACGCCATTCCCAATATGCGCAAAAGACTGCTGGAGGATGGTGTGGCAACGGAAGAAGAACTGCAGGCATTGGAAGCACAAGTGCAGGCAGAACTGGAAGAAGCATATGTATTTGCAGATCAGTCTGCATATCCGGATCCTTCCGAAGCAACAACAGATGTATATTCTTCCGATAATGAAAGGAGCGTCGTAAGATGAGCAAAAAAATCAGTATCAGCAAAGCCATTGGCGAAGCATTGCATGAAGAAATGGTGAGAGATCCCAATGTGATTATCATGGGAGAAGATATGGGAAAAATGGGGAATGTTTTTGGCATTACGGTTGGATTTCAGGAAGAGTTTGGGGAAAACAGAGTGATTGATACGCCGATTTCCGAGTCCGGTTTTTGCGGCATGGCTGTCGGTGCAGCCATGCGTGGGATTCGTCCGGTGGTGGAGCTGATGTATGATGATTTTATTACCGTAGCTGCCGATCCAATTCTGAATCAGGCGGCAAAAATGCGGTATATGACAGGCGGTCAGGCAACGGTCCCCATGGTCCTTCGTCTGCCGATGGGGGCAGGCAGAAGAAACGCTGGTCAGCATTCTCAGTGTTTGGAAAATATTTTCTGCCATACGCCTGGCTTGAAAGTCATCGCTCCCTCCACTGCAAAAGACGCCAAAGGGCTTTTGAAAGCAGCAATTCGCGATAATGATCCGGTGATGTGCATGGAGCATAAACTGCTATATGCAAAAAAAGAGGAAATTCCGGAAGAAGAATATATCATCCCATTAGGAAAAGCCGACGTGAAACGAGAAGGATGCGATATTACGATCATTACTTGGAGCAGAGAAGTATATTTTGCACTGGAAGCGGCAGAGGAACTGGCAAAAGAAGGTATTTCTGCGGAAGTATTGGATTTGCGGACATTGGTGCCGTTGGATTGGGAAGCCATTGAACAGTCGGTTTCCAAAACCCATAATGTTATCGTGGTGTCGGAAGAAGTGAAACGCGGCAGTTATGCGGCGGAAATTTCCGCACAGATTGCGGAAGAACTCTTCGATGAGTTGGATGCGCCGGTGATGCGTGTCTGCGGACTGAATATTGTTTCTCCGTTCAGTCCGACGCTGGAGGATGAAAATTTCCCGCATCCTGCAAACATCGTACAGGCAGTAAAGAAAGTTCTGAACAGATAAGGAGGCAGCGATATGGCTTTTGCAATTAAGATGCCGCAGTTGGGGCTGACGATGGAAGAAGGCACCGTTGCGCAATGGATTAAGCAGGAAGGCGATACGGTAAAAACCGGTGATGTGCTTTTGGAAATTACGACGGATAAGCTAACCAGCGAGATTGAGAGCGAAGCAGATGGTGTTTTGCTGAAAATTGTGGCAAAAGAAGGCGAAGATGTGCCGGTACAAGGCATTTTAGGGTATATTGGCGAAGCGGGTGAAAAAATTGCAGATGGTGCGGCACCTGCACCGGAGGCGGTTCCTGCACCGGAAACTGCAACTACGCCGAAACCGGTACCCACAGATTCTGTGGTACAGGTACAGGCAGCAACAGGCGGAAGAGTTCGAATTTCGCCGTTGGCAAAGAAAACAGCCCAAAAATTGGGCGTAGCGTATCAGAATCTGAAAGGCAGCGGTCCGGCAGGCAGAATTGTACAAAAGGATGTTTTGGCAGCGGCAGAGGCACAAAAACAGGAACCGGTACCCGTGGTGGAAACAGCGCCTAAGCCCGTGGCAGCGAAAGTGGAACATCTGGAATTGATGGACGGAGATGAAGTGGTGAAACTGGCTGGCATGCGCAAAGTGGTAGCAGAACGCATGGCAAAATCTGCAAGAGAAATTCCGACCGTGACACAGAATGTGAAGATTGATGTGACGGCATTGATGGCATTCCGCAAACAGGTAAATGAAAGCAGTGACCAGAAATTCTCTGTAAACGATTTTGTTTTGAAAGCAGTTGCGAAAGCACTGAAAGCAAATAAACATATTTTGGTTAGCATCGACGGGGATCAAATCATCAAACGTGCTCATGTAAACCTGGGTATGGCAGTTGCGTTGGATGATGGTTTGATTGTTCCGGTTATTCGAGATGCGGATAAACTGACTTTAAGTGAATTGGCAGAAACGGCAAGAGATTTGGCATCTCGTGCAAGAGAAAATAAATTGACGATGGAAGAATATAAAGGTTCTACCTTTACCATTTCCAATTTGGGGATGTTCGGTGTGGAAACGTTTGATCCGATTATCAATCAGCCAGATGCAGGCATTTTGGGTGTTTGTGCAATCCAAGACGAGCTGGCAATGGATGAAGATGGAAAGATTTTCAAAAAACAGGTCATGCGGATCTCCTTTACCTTTGACCATCGTTTGATTGACGGTGCTGTTGCAGCGAAGTTCGAGTTGGCAGTGAAGGCACTGCTGGAAGACCCGATGCAGATTTTATTGTAATGCGGGTTGACAAAAGAGAACAGAACAAATACACCAAAGAAAAATGGATTAAAATGCAAAAGAATACCCTCTCTGAAAAGAAAACGATAGGAAACAGCAGCTTTAGGAGGCAGGAAATATGGCTTTTGAAATCAAAATGCCGCAGCTTGGTTTGACCATGGAAGAAGGCACGGTTGCTAAATGGCTGAAACAAGAAGGCGACACGGTAAAAAAAGGGGATGTGATCTTAGAGATCACAACAGATAAATTGACAAGTGAAATCGAAAGTGAAGCAGACGGTGTACTATTGCGCATTGTTGCGCAGGAAGGCGAAGATGTGCCGGTCAAAGGGTTGTTAGGTTATATCGGACAACATGGAGAAAGCGTAGGGGAAACTGCTGCACCCACGACAGCGGCTCCGGCTGCAGTGCCGGCGGCGCAAGAAACGGCAAAACCGGACGGTCCTGTTCGCGTGGTTGTTATTGGCGGCGGTCCCGGTGGATATGTCGCCGCGATTCGGGCGGCTCAGCTGGGGGGACAGGTGACACTGGTAGAAAAGAATAAATTGGGCGGTACTTGTTTGAATGTGGGGTGCATTCCCACCAAAGTGCTGCTTCATGCAGCAGAATCTCTGCATGAAGCAAAAGAAATGGCACAGTTGGGAATTCAGGTTATGGTGCAAAATGTGGACTGGAACCGCGTACAGCAAAAGAAAACGGCGGTAACCAATCAACTGGTCAGCGGCGTAACCGGTTTGATGAAAGCAAATAAAATCAAAGTGATCGAAGGAACAGCGGAATTTGCAGATCGTTCCTCTGTAACCGTGACCAAAAAAGACGGCTCCAGGGAGACGGTGCCCTTTGACAAGGCAATCATTGCAACCGGCTCTGTTCCGGCAGTTCCGCCCATTCCCGGGATTTCGGAAAATGCCAACTGTGTGGATTCCACAGGTGCATTGGCATTTGAGAAGATTCCCAAGTCCCTGCTGGTCATTGGCGGCGGCGTGATTGGGATCGAGCTTGCAACGGCATATAGCCAGTTTGGCACGAAAGTCACGGTGGTGGAGGCAATGCCGAAGCTATTACCGATGATGGACGGAGAATTGACGGCAATGCTGCGCAAAAAGATGGAAGCAAACGGCGTTACCATTTTGACGGAAGCGAAGGTGCAGTCGGTGGAAGCAGATCCGGCAGGAGCGAAGGTACAAGTGGAAACAAATGGTGAAATTCTCTCTTATACAGCGGAAAAAGTGCTGGTAGCAGTAGGGCGCAGGACGGATACCGCTATGCTGGGATTGGATCGGATTGGGATTGCGCATGACCGAGGCAGAATTACAGTAAATGAAAAAATGGAAACCAATATCGAACATATCTATGCCATTGGAGATTGTTTGGGGAAAGTGATGCTGGCACATGTGGCATCGGCACAAGGGGAAGTGGCGGCAGAGAACGCTATGGGAGAGGAAGCGGTTTATGACGGAAAGACCAATCCCTCTTGCGTTTATACCAATCCGGAATTTGCCGGTGTGGGGTTGACGGAAGAAAAAGCGAAAGAAGCTGGCATTTCTTATCGGGTAGGAAAATTCCCGTTGATGGCAAACGGCAAAGCATTGATTATGAATGGCGGCGAAGGGATGATCAAATTCCTGATCGGCACAGAATACAATGAAGTGCTGGGGGTACATATTTTAGGGCCTAGAGCAACCGATTTGATTGGAGAATGTGCCCTTGCCATTGGCATGGAAGCAACAGTAGAAGATGTGAATGCAACCATTCACGCACATCCAACGGTGACAGAGGCGGTGCGAGAAGCAGCGCTAGCAGCAACCAAAAGAGCCATCCATATTCCAAATAAATGATAGATGATTCCTGAAAATATGGAATCAAACTCCATTCCAATATTCCTCTATGCCAACCCCATAGAGGAATATTTTCCATATTGCACGAAGTAAGGAGGTATATCCATGCGTTATATCAAAAGCCCATCCACAGATGCAAAATTTAATTTGGCGTTGGAACAATATGTGTTTGACCGGATGGACCGCAGTCAGTCTTATTTTATGCTATGGCAAAATGACCATGCGGTTATTATCGGAAAACATCAAAATACCATTGGTGAAATCAATGAGCCTTATGTACGGGAGCATCATATTGACGTGGTGCGCAGGCTTTCTGGCGGCGGCGCAGTGTACCATGACTTGGGAAATCTAAATTTTACGTTTATTGTATCGGAAGGAGACGGTTTGCAATCATTTGATTTTTCTGTATTTTGCCGACCGATTGTCCAAGCGTTGGCACATTTTGGTGTGGAAGCACAAATCAACGGGCGCAATGACATGACCATTGCAGGAAAGAAATTTTCAGGAAATTCTCAATATGCCAAACAAGGGCGGATTATGCATCATGGCACCATTTTGTATGACAGTGATTTAGATATGGTATCCAAAGCACTGCAGGTATCTCAGGCTAAGATTGTTTCCAAAGGAGTGCAGTCAGTGCGCAGCCGTGTGACGAATGTACGGGAGTATATGAAAGAAGATATTCCGGTGGAGGCGTTCTGGGAAAAATTGGAGCAGTATATGGCTGCGGAAACTGGAATGCAGGCGTATACACTGACGGAGGAGGATATTGCACGGATTCGAGTAATCCAGCAGCAACGGTATGACACATGGGAGTGGAACTATGGCGCTTCCCCACAGTACCGCATACGCAAAGAGCGGCGGTTTGAGGGATGTGGGAAGGTGGAAGCCTATATGGAGGTGGAAAAAGGCATCTTACATCAGCTGGATTTTTACGGAGATTATTTCGGAAACGGAGAGAAACAGCAATTGATTGATGCCTTAATTGGCAGTAAAATGGAAGAAAGTGCGCTGCAAAAACGCTTGGAGGATATTGATGTGGGAGAATATGTGTGCCATTTGACACAAAAGGATTTGATTGCTTTGTTGCTGCAGTGAAAACAGATTTAACAAAAATATATGTACATAGATTGGGAAAACGGTTCTCAATCACAGCAAAGAAGCAGTATATGATTTCAGATTGTTATCAATGGAAAGATGGCAGCAGAGAAAAACGTGTACGATGTTGCAAAGGGAGTTTGAGGGCAAAGAAAGCAGTGTTTTGCAATATGTCTCAAGATAGATGGATAGAAACAGGAAGAAGAGCTTGCAACGACAAGCAATGCTTCCTGTTTTTTGATGCCCGGTATTCGGAAAACAACCATCATGGGTCGATATTGTTTTAGGGTGATTTGAAAAAGTAACTGTGAATTTCTGAATACGCGCAAATTTGAATAGGGTCAGATGGCAAACAGAGGGATAGCGACACCTTGATGGTATGCTTGCCATCTGAGGATACATCCTTCGATTGTTGTGCGAAAAGGATGAAAAACCGTTACATCAAAACGAAAATAGAAAAGATTCCTTGTTTTGAACCCGTATTTATACGGAAAAAGACGGCATTGTCTTCAGACAGATTCCGACAGGGTTGGCTTCCATCATGGATAAAGGAGTAAAATGGGCAGATTTCTTGGCTTTGATGCAAAAAATATGTCATTCCAAATGGCTCTGGAAGAAGCTGCAGTACAGCGCTTCTTTTCGATCTGCCTTCAACGGGAATTCTTTGCGATACGCTTCTGCCTCTTCCGGATGGATTTCCACAACTGCCAGCGCATTTGGTGTTGTCAGTTGTGCTAAGATTTCTCCGGTAGGGGAAACCAGCATACTGTCTCCGCTGTAGGTGAGGGTGCGGTCGCTGCCACTGCGGTTCACACCAATGATAAAACATTGATTTTCAATGGCGCGTGCTTGCAACAGTATTTTCCAGTGCGCTGCTCTTGCTGCCGGCCAGTTTGCAATGACTGTCAGAATATGGCTATGGCGGGATGCCGCCTGAAAGATTTCCGGAAAGCGCAGGTCATAGCAAACAAAGGAGGAAAGGGATACATCATTAAGTTGACAGAACGCAAGTTTGTTTCCACCAATGTAATGTTTGGCTTCCGCACCATAGGAAAAAGGATGAATTTTGGCGTAATCTGCTAAAAGATTGCCATTCTGATCCAGCACAATGCTATGATTGGTAGCAGCACCGTTTTCTAAGAAAATCACGCCAAAGACAACGGCAAGCTGATGTCGGATGGCTTCAGTGCGGAAAAATGCTACCGTAGGGCTGTTTTCTTTCTGTTCTCCAAATTGTTCCGGCAACATAGTAAATCCGGTGAGGGTCATTTCTGGAAAGACAATGCAGTCTGCCTGCTGTTTTGCAGCTTCTGCCATCATTTCCATACAGCGTTTTTGGGCGAAAGGAGGGTTTTCAAAACCCATGTCCAATTGTGCCAGTGCAATTTTCATTTGCAATAACCTCCTTCTGTAAATTAGTTCCAGTGTTTCCAAATTTCTGGACAGTACCCTAGTGTAAACGCTCCGCCGTTGCGGACAATGGGCGTACGAAACATGGCAGGATGCTCCAAAAGGGTAGATTCCCGTTTACTCTCGTCAATATAATCCATATTACACGCTTGATATGCTTTGGATTTGCGGTCGATCATATCCTCCACGCTGAGTTTGCATTTTGCAGATGCAAAGACACGGTTGCTCATGCCGTAGCGAGGAAGGTCGATATACTGATAGGGAATGTTGCGTTCCTTGAAGTATCGTTCTGCTTTTTTGGTATCAAAACATTTTTTAGAACCGTAAATTTGTATGTTCATGGAGGGACTCCTTTCTGGATCGCTGGCTGAAGAAATCAGCGGCATGGCGGGGAAGCAACGGATAACTGCCCGGATACAAAGTGGTATCTTTTCTCTTCGAATCACATTGGGTTCCCATGTAGCATGAGTGCAAAGGGAAGCTGCATACACAATGGGGTATCTGGTTATTATTTTACCTGATTGATGCAAAAGACACAAGACAAAGCGGATGGAATGTGATATACTTTGGAAAACAGACAGAAAGGCGGGGAACGTCATGAAACTGATTTCATGGAACGTCAATGGGCTGCGCGCTGCAGTTGGCAAAGGATTTCTAGAATATTTCCAGGCGGCAGATGCGGACATTTTTTCCATACAGGAAACCAAGTTACAAGAAGGGCAGATAGATCTGCCTACAGAGGGGTATCATCAATATTGGAATTATGCACAGAAAAAAGGATATTCCGGGGTGGCGGTATTTACCAAACAGGAGCCGATTTCCGTCAGTTATGGACTGGGCATTGCAGAGCATGATCAAGAAGGGCGGGTGATTACACTGGAGTTTGCGGATTTTTATCATGTCACAGTGTATACGCCTAATTCACAGCAGGAAAATGCTCGCCTTGCCTATCGGATGGAATGGGAGGATGCATTCCGAACATATTTGAAAGAGTTGGACGAGAAAAAACCCGTGATTGTCTGTGGTGACTTGAATGTGGCACATACGGAAATCGATTTGAAAAATCCGTCTACCAATCGCCGCAGTGCAGGATTTACCGATGAAGAAAGAGGAAAGTTTACAGAATTGCTGCATGCGGGGTTTGTGGATACGTTCCGTTATTTTTATCCAGAGCTTACAGGCGTGTATTCCTGGTGGAGTTACCGTTTCAACGCCAGAAAAAATAACGCTGGTTGGCGGATTGATTATTATGTGGTGTCAGAACGGCTGAAGGATTGTCTGCAGGATGCCAAAATTCACAGTGATGTGATGGGATCGGATCATTGCCCCGTAGAGTTGGATATCACATTATGAAGCAATGGCAGCGGCAGAAAAGTAGAAATATCTAAGGATTGTAAGCGCTGGATGTGTTTGGATTGTGCCAAGAGAACAATCAAATACAACAGAGCGAATGAGAGCAGGTTCCATCGGGGATCTGCTCTTGTTTCTTCGAAAGGAGAAAACCGAATGATGTGTCAAAACAAAATCGTGCATGTTAGAGAAACAAAGTAGGTGACGTTTGGAAGGGAACTGAACGAGCAATAGGCGGGGAAAGATGTTTTGTTGTGCATATCAGGCACAGAAAAAAGATCCAAACTAAAATTCCGCTTAGACAAAGCCGCTCTTTAGAGCATCCATAGTAAACGTGGAAAGAAAATGGAGCACCGAGATGTGTGGTGATGCATATAGCAAACAGGGAAAGGACAGGTATTAAGTTTCAAAAAGTACTGACATGCGAACAAAGTATAGCAAGTTGGGTGAGAGGACTGGATGCAAGGAAAGGGTTTGATATCTGATTGAGAACGGTCAGAATACAGAAGAATTTCACGGGAATTTTACAACATATTCATTTGTTTCTGATGTAAATATGATTCAATAAGATTGATTAGAAAAAGAGGAGGATATCAGAAATGAAAAAACGTGTGTTTTCTACAGCATTGATCAGTATGTTTGTGTTGCAGAGTGTTCCTGTGTTTGCAGCAGAATATGAAGCGACGGCTTATGATGTTGAGGTGGCAGATGCGCTGAAAGTACCCTTTTCCGGTTCGGCGGAAGGGTATTTTGAAGGTGGTTTGGTGACGGGATTTGGCTCTGCAGTAACCTTTCGTGGATATGATGCAGAAGGCAATCCGCAGTTTTATGCAGTGACAGACAGAGGTCCGAATGCGGATGCACCGCGTTACGACAGGAATGGAACAACAAATGAGGCAAAAATATTTCCCTGTCCGGATTTTGTACCGAGCATTGGAGTTGTAACGGTGACTTCGGAAGGTGCTCGTGTGTCGGAAGCAATTACACTGAAAGACGCGCAAGGCAACGAAATATCTGGTTTGCCACTGGAAGCAGGACTGATCGGTTCCACAGGGGAAAAAGCTCTGGATATGGAGATGAATGAAATTGGCTATGATGCAGACGGTTTGGATACGGAAGGGATTGCCGTGGATGCAGACGGGAATTTCTGGCTGTGCGATGAATATGGTCCATTTTTGGTGAAAGTGGATGCGGATGGAACCCTATTGGAAAAATATGCACCGGGCGACGGTCTGCCGGAGATTTTGCAATACAGAATTCCTAATAGAGGGTTTGAAGGGCTGACCATAACGCCATCCGGAACGGTGTTGGCTTCTGTGCAGAGTGTGCTGGATGTCAATGGAGAAACACAGAAAACCGCCTGCTTTACTCGAATCGTGGCGTTGGATCCGGTGACAAAAGAGACCAAAATGTATGCATATCCCGTGGATTTGTCGCAGTACAGTTCACCGGCGAACTGCAAAATCGGGGATATTTACGCCATAGATGACCATACATTGCTGCTCATTGAGCAGGGCAAGCTGGCAGATGGTACGATGTCAAACCGTATCTATCGTGTTGACCTTTCCACGGCGGAGGATATTTCGAATCTTACTTATGAAGGTAGCGCGTTGGAATACGCACCGGCAGAAGCATTACAGGACATTGGCTTTGCTCAAAAAGAACTGTTGTTGGATCTGCGCGCGTATGGCTGGACCGCAGAGAAAGCGGAAGGGATTTGCATGACCGACAAAGGAGAGATTGTAGTGATCAATGACAACGACTTTGGTATTGTGACGGTAACAACGGATGCAAATGGCGTGGATACCGATATTACGGATTATGTGTACAACGCGGAGACAAAGACATTTTCTAAAGACGGTGTAGCGGAGCAAGTAAGTGTTTCCATAGGAGAAAATACGGAACCTGCCCAGATTTGGATTTTCCGAGAGAAAACGCAAGAACCTGCTGTATATATTAGTGTGCGTCAGGCAGCCTTGATGGCGGCGGAAGCAGGGAACCCAGTTTCTATAGCGTTTGATAGCGCATCTGATACGGTGCATCTGACCAGCGGGGAAACGTATGCGGCAACAGGAACACAAGTGGAACAGCAGCCGCTGGCGTCAGTGGGCAGTGTATCCGCGTGGCGGTTGATACTGGATGGAAATGAAGTGGATATTCCGGTATATCATGTGAATGGGTATACATATGTGGAACAGGCAGAATTGGAAGCTGCAACAGGATGGAAATTGGCTTGATGCAGACAAGTGAAGGCAAGAACTGCCGCAAAAGGTCTGTTGTCAGTGGGAACGGACAGCGATATGAAGGGACGGGATGCGGGCGGATTTACTACTCCATCCCGTTCTCCATGGAAAGAAGAGGAAATATCTTACAGAACAGGCATTGGATCATTCCAATGCCTGTTCTGTTTGGTGGAGTGATTTGGTGGTCTGTGTGCGCTTCTGTGGGCGCCCTCTTTTTGTTAAACCTCAGAGGAGGTATTTGGAGACTGCCGTTTGTTTTGGAATTTTCGAATCAGCGCCAAAACCATGACAATGAGCAATAAAAATGCAAGGAAGACATCTATGCGCGTCAGCACAGGCGCGAACCAACGGTACCGGATGTTGACGAGGATCCAGAAAACAAAGACATTGGTGACATCGAACCAGAAAATTTTTTGCCGGATCAGATAGACCATGGCGATGGCAAGCACCAGAAGGTACCCGAAGCTGAGAAATTGCCAGTAAACGGGAAACCCCCACGCAATGTCCTCATAAAACGAGGCAAAAACCACCCAATAGAGCAGGCAGAGATAATTCATCAGGATTTGTTTCATCAGGATGCTCCTTTCTGTAAAAATATCCGGATATGGCTTTTGGGAAAGTCGATTGAGACAGAAAGACCCCGCAGAACAATGTTACGCCAAAGGCGACCATGCCAGAAGCGGCAGGTTGGCAGGTTCACGCAGGGGCTGCGCCACGGTCAGCGTCCATTCCGTATCACACCGGCGCAGGGGGATCTGCCAGACGACGCCGACGGAGCCGAGACATTCCTGGCTGGTATCCGCTGCAACCCAATCCTGCGCAACAGGGAGGGCAAAGGGGACAGACGGGATCTGTGTTGTGACAGACTGCCCCCAGGTTGCCGGATGATGGTCGAAACAGCTGTACGACAGGACATGGTTTGGATTCATCTGAACCGTAATGGTGGGATCGAATATCTGAAGATTGCCTTCCATGCCGGTAATCCGGATGCTGTCGGTATGGTCGGATGCCGGGAGACGATCCCCGTCGACATAGTATACGGTCAGGGTGGCCTGCACGCCGTAGGTGTCGTCCCAGACCCGCTTTGTCCGGGAGTTGTCTGTCGTGGGAAGGGAAGCGTCCCATGCTTTGGCATAGGCGGCGTCATCAGTGCCCAGGATGACGGTTGTCCGCGCTTTCACATTGTCGGGGGACAGGGCTGCAGCCGTTTGGGGCGGCAGGGAGACAAGGCTTGCTGCGGCAGACGCCCGCATGGCATCCGTCATGGTGCCTGTCTGAAAGGCGGTGGTATAAAAACCGCCTGTATCCGCGGCGCTCGGTTGGGCAGATGCCGGCTGTCCCTGCACCGGTATGCCGGCGGACAGGGCAAAGCAGAAAAAGATGGCAAGGAAGGGTTTCATCCAATCACCCGCTTTCTCAAATCGTCAGTTTGTCCGTCAGAAAACGGATGGGAACCGTCCCGCTGTGACAGATCCCATCCGTTTTATACGGGAATGATTAAAAATAAAATACTTAGATGGTAATATCTCCATATAAAACATTTTCCACAGTTAACATCCATTCTGTACTTCCGCGACGAAGAGGAATTTCCCAAACAGCCCCAACGGCACGTACAACAGATTGTCCAATATCAGCTGGATACCAATCATTTGGAATAGATTCTGTAAATGGAATTTCATAAATTCTTACATCATCATATTGTCCGTATGTATCGTTGTGTGCGTCATTGCAACCATAAGCCAAGCGATTATCACGATTCATTAAAATTTGAATTGCAGAATCTGAAACATTTACATCACCCTCAATTTCGGTGAGCAAGACACAATCCACATCATCAAGACCTGGAATTAAATTACCTTCAATATAATATACAGTGAGGATGCCTTGTACGCCATAAGTATCATCCCAAACTCTTTCCGTGACAGAATCATCGGTGCTTGCTAACAAATCTATCCATTCTTCCGCTTGTTTTTCATCTTCTGTAGCTAAGATAATGGTTGATTGCGCTTTTACATCAGTTGGTGATGCTTGAGGAGATCCTGTTCCTTTTGCTGGTAAAGGTGCGATACTATTTGCGGCTATTTCCCTCATTTCATCCGTCATTTCATTTGTTGTGAATGTGAACTGATATAATCCATCGATTTGTTCTACTTCCTGAAATGTACTGTTTTGGCACAATTCTTTTGTTTGTGGTGAACCTGCAAAAGAATCATTCGTTGCATGGTAATCCTGTGCAAAAGCCGTACTTGATATGCAGATGGATAAGATGAAAGTTGTGATAAGTTGTTTTTTCATAAAAAAGCAACTTTCTTGAAATGCATAATTTTGCTGATATAAATGATGTGCCGGCTACCATCCATAGGTAAAATATAACATATTTATGAGTGCATTGCAATATAAATATGTGTATATATTTGTATTTTTTGGTAAAATGAACTCAAATATATAAAAATAAAATAAAATTCATTCAAATTTAGAATAGTGTATGGTAGATGTATTTTTTGAATTTTATGTTATGCAATAAAAAAACCAGCAAGCAATGCTTTTGGAAACATTGCTTTGCTGGTTTTTGTGCGAATGCGAAATCTTATTGCTCCAATTCCGCCAGTTTTTCCAAAATACGGCTGCTCCGGTCGATGAAGGCAGTCATTTCCTCGCTGGTCAGGCTGCGGTGGCTCATCAGCGCCAGATCGTATACCTGGCGGCAGATCATATCGCTGTCTGCGTCGGGAGCGTCTTTGCCTGCGGAAGCAAGCAGGAATTGAATGAGCTTGTTGTTTTTGTTCAGGACCAAGGTTTCTTCCGGTTTTACCTGGGCGAACATGGCTTTGTACATGTCGTTATTGCCGTAAGCTTCCATCATCTCCAGCATCCGGCGGCTTTCCTCGCTCAGCAGCATCACGGCGGAAACGTGCTGGGCTTTCAGGGGTTCGATTTTGACCGTCAGCTGTTCGTTGCCCACAACGCGGCGGAACAGGGTTTCCATCTGCGTGGCTGCGTAGGCATCGGCCTGCTTTTTGGCTTCGCTGTCTTCGGTTTCCGTTTTTTCCTGCAGGGTGTCGGCAATATCCGCGTCAATCCGCTGCACCTTTACGCCGGGGTTTTTATATTCCAGGAACGAAACAAACGGTTTATCCACCGGAGAGGTGAGGATTGCCGCCTCCAGACCCTGCTCCCGGAACATGCGGATATACTGCGCCTGCTGGTTCTCATCGCTGACAAAGAAAATCTTGTTTTCATGCTTTTCCTTGTTCTTTTCCAGATATTCTGAAATGGTTTCATATACGCCGTCGGTGGTTTTGAACAGCAATGCGTCCTTGATTTTGTCATAGAGGCTTTCCTCCCGCATGCAGCCATATTTGAAGAACATGCCAATGTCGTCCCAGAAGCCTTCGTAGGCGGTACGGTCGGATTTGAAGAGCTGATTGAGCTTATCGGCTACTTTTTTGGTAATGTAGCTGTTCATTTTTTCCACATATCCGTCGTTTTGCAGGGCGCTTCTGGAAACATTCAGCGGCATATCCGGGCAGTCCAGGACGCCTTTGAGCAGCAGCAGGAACTCCGGCACCACTTCTTTGATATTATCCGCGATATAGACCTGATTGGAATACAGCTTAATTTGCCCTTCTACAATGTCCATTTGCTCCGCAAGTTTGGGGAAGTACAAAATTCCTTTCAGACGGAACGGATAATCCATATTCAAATGGATCCAGAACAAGGGGTCATTCAAATCGAAGAACACCTTATGATAAAAGGCTTTGTACTCCTCCTCGGTGCAGTCCTTGGGCTGCTTGAGCCACAGCGGGAAGGGGTCGTTGAGGGGCTTGGGCTCTTCCGGTGCAGCTTCCGCTTCCGATTCTTCCTCTGTCTTGCCGACTTTCTCCAGCAACTCCTCCTTGCTGAGGGAGGTCGCTTCTTCGGCGGAAAGGTGGATGGTGTTGTCCTGGGACGGTTCGTCGGCAGGGGCGTCCTCCTCACTGATGACATCTACAAAAATGGGGACCGGCATAAAGGCGCAGTATTTTTGCAGGGTTTCATACAGCTTGCTTTCATCCAGGAATTCTTCGCCCTCCTCGCTGACATACAGCGTAATGGTGGTGCCTCGTTCGGTTCGGGTGCCGTCGGTCATTTCGTAATCAATCCCGTCGGCGCAGCTCCATTTGGCTGCGGCAGCGTTGGGCTGATAAGACAAGGTATCGATTTCCACTTTATTGGCAACCATAAAGGCGGAATAAAAACCCAGACCAAAGTGCCCGATGATTTCCTGATCTCCTTCTGTTTTTTCCTGGTATTTTGCCAAAAAATCTGCGGCGCCGGAAAAGGCGATCTGATTGATGTATTTTTTGATTTCCTCATGGGTCATGCCAATGCCGTTGTCCACAATCTGTAGGATTTTTTCTTTCGGATTGACCACAACCCGAACAAAAAAGGTTTCATCGGCAGGGATATGATCTGCTTCTCCCATAAGCATGAGTTTTTTCAGTTTGGTAACAGCATCACAGGCATTGGATACCAATTCCCGCAGGAAAATATCCTTGTCTGTGTAGAGCCATTTTTTGATAATGGGTAAGAAATTTTCGCTGTTCATAGAAAGATTTCCGGTTTCGTTCATCTTGTTTCAGCCTCCTATTTTGAATGGAATTCTCCATGGCGTACCATGTATATCAAGAATATTGTAACACGCCGCAGGCAAAAGTCAAGAAAAAATTAGCACTCGCTTGTAAAGAGTGCTAACAAAGCGCAGGAAAACAATTCAATCCGCCCGTTGTATGGCAATGCCGTGGCCGCGGCAAAAGGTAAGAACCCAGTTTTCCCATTGTTGTTGACCGCTGCGGTCCAAAGAAAAGATGTCGGAAGTGACAGAGAGCGTGCATAGCAGTGTATTTTCTCGAAACAGCAGATTCCAAAATACGGCGGAAATGTTGGGATAACCGGTGATTTCTGCATTCGGACGGGAAAGGATCAGCTTCATGCTTTTTGGAGTTTTTTTGCCTTTGACGGCTTGAAAGACCAAAGGCTTGATTTCCGCCCAGCTGCACCAATCTTCTGTTTGTGTTTCGTCGTAATACGCTTTGTTGCGTCTGCCATCGATGGTGATATGGGTAAATGCAGAGATTTCGCCTTGCCGAAAGCAAAAGTCATCAAAAGCGGTGCCTTTGAGCAGCAGAGACATAAATTGCCGGGTATCCGGTATGGTAAAAGCCAGCATATGCAGCATCCTCCTTTTTTCTAACGAAAGTATTATACAGTTTTTTGAATGAATTGACAATGCCGATGTATGTAAGAGTGGATGGAGAGCAGGAAAATTCCTGTATTTTTATTGCGTTTGATGGCATGCTATATTATAATGAAAGACAGTAATTGGATCAGAAATGGAAAGAAACGAAGGAGGGAAAAACCCGATGGCAGAAGAAAAAGCATTGGATCATAATGGTTTGGGAGCAACCGGAAACTTTATACATAATTATATTCAGGAAGATTTGAAAGGCGAATGGACCAAAATTCATACTCGTTTTCCGCCGGAACCTAATGGATATTTGCATATTGGTCATGCAAAATCGATTTGCTTAAATTTTGGATTGGCGAAGTTATATGGCGGTAAATGTAATCTTCGTTTTGATGATACCAATCCCACAAAGGAAGATGTGGAATATGTAGAAAGCATTCAGGAGGATGTGAAATGGCTTGGCTTTGATTGGGAGGACAGGCTGTATTACGCCTCTTCCTACTTCCAGACGTATTATGAAGTGGCATTGAAATTGATTCGGGAAGGCAAAGCGTTTGTATGTGATTTGACTGCAGAACAGATGCGGGAATACAGAGGCACGCTGAGCACACCAGGGAAAGAAAGCCCTTACCGCAATCGCAGCATAGAAGAAAATTTGGATTTATTTGAACGGATGAAGGCGGGAGAGTTTCCGGATGGTTCCAGGACACTGCGGGCGAAAATTGATATGGCTTCGCCGAATATCAATATGCGGGACCCGGTGCTTTACCGCATTTCCCATGCAGCGCACCATACGACAGGAACGGATTGGTGCATCTATCCGATGTACGATTTTGCGCATCCGCTGGAAGATGCTATTGAAAGGATCACTCATTCCATCTGTACCATGGAATTTGAAGACCATCGCCCCTTGTATGACTGGGTGGTACGGGAAGCCGGATATACGGAGCATCCGCCCAGGCAGATTGAGTTTGCCCGTTTGGGGATGACCAATACCGTGATGAGCAAACGGAAACTGCGCGCGCTGGTGGAAGGCGGTCTGGTAGACGGATGGGACGACCCGCGTATGCCGACAATTTGCGGATTGCGCCGCCGGGGATACACGCCGGAAGCTATCCGGGATTTCTGTGAGCGGATTGGGGTTTCCAAGGCGAACAGTGTGGTCGACAGCGGTCTGTTGGACTATTGCATTCGGGATGATTTGAAGGCGAAAGCGCCTGTGGTCATGGCGGTATTAGATCCGCTGAAGCTGGTGATCACCAATTATCCGGAAGGACAGGTAGAAATGATGGAACTGGAAAATAATCCGGAAAATCCCGAATTGGGCAGCAGAATGGTACCGTTTACCAGAGAGTTGTATATCGAACGGGAAGATTTTATGGAAGAACCGGTGAAAAAATTCTTCCGTCTGGCGCCGGGAAAGGAAGTCAGACTCAAAGGCGCATACTTTGTGACTTGTACGGATGTCATCAAAGATGAAAACGGAAATATCACAGAAGTACATTGTACCTATGATCCGCAAACCAGAAGCGGCAGTGGATTTGAAGGGAGAAAAGTCAAAGGTACGCTGCATTGGGTCAGCGCGACCAATCATGTGAAAGTGACAGCAAGGCTGTATGACTATATGATGCTAGATAATCCGGAGGATGCCAATGGCGAGATGATCATGAATCCCAATTCTTTGGAAGTGAAGGAAGATGCCATTGTGGAAACAACGATTTCCAGTGCAAAACCGGGAGATCGTTTCCAGTTTATGCGCAATGGTTATTATATTGTAGATACCAAAGATACCACAGAGGGAAATCTGGTATTTAACCGTATTGTACCGCTGAAAAGTTCGTTCAAATTAAAATGAAGGACAAGAGTTTCCGATAATATACAGTCAAGAAGGGATAGGATCGCAGGCAGCGTTCTTATCCTTTTTCTATCACAGGAACTCAACGACCAAGAAACAAACATGCATTTAGAAACGGAATCAGAACAGAGACAGGAGGAATTACGAATGCGTATCGGGATATTGGGACCGGGAAAGATTGCAGAAAAAATGGCATACACGTTAGAAAGAATGGAGGACGCGCAATGCTTTGCCGTAGCATCCAGAGATTTGGGGCGCGCAAAGGCGTTTGCATCAAAATTTGGGATACCAAAGGCATATGGATCGTATGAAGCGTTGGCAGCTGATCCGGAAGTGGAGTTGATTTATATTGCGACACCACATTCCCATCATTATGCATGTATGAAGCTGTGCTTGGAACATGGCAAACCGGTATTGTGTGAGAAAGCATTTACAGCAAACGCAAAACAGGCGCGGGAAATTTTGGAATTGTCGCGGCAAAAAGGTATTTTTGTAGCAGAAGCGATCTGGACCAGATATCTGCCTTCCCGCAGACTGATTGATGACGCCATTGCAGCAGGGAAAATTGGAGAGGTCTATCTGGTGACAGCAAATCTTGGGTATGATATCCAGAATGTGAAACGCTTAACAGATCCGGCGTTGGCAGGAGGGGCGCTTCTGGATGTTGGAATTTATCCGCTGTCATTTATTGCCATGGTATTGGGGACAGATGTGGCAGAAATCACATCCAGTTGTGTGAAAACAGATACTGGAGTAGATGCGGTCAATACGATCTTGTTGAAATATAGAAACGGTGTTTTAGCAGCAGCTCACAGTGGTATGCTGGGTGCCACGGAGCAAGCCGGTATAGTGTATGGAACCAAAGGATACTTGATGGCAAAAAATATCAATAATGTAGATCGGGTTGATATCTATGATAACGAACGCCATTTGGTGGAAACCATCGAGATACCGGAGCAGATTACAGGATTTGAAGACGAAGTGCGTGCCTCCATGCAGGCAATTCGCGCCGGAAAAATAGAGTGCGAACAAATGCCGCATGCGGAGATTCTGCGCATGATGGAGGTGATGGATACACTGCGTGCCCAATGGGGGATACGATATCCGTTTGAATGAATTTGGAACAGGGAAAAAAACAGGGTGATCTCACCTTGTTTTTTATTTTGCTTAGAATGTTGGAAAAACAACGGAAATGTAAGATGTTTTTCTTTAGACTGTAATCAGAAGAAAAGAAAGGAATATATAATACTTTATCTGCAAACATTGGGAGTATGGAGGTGTAAATATGGGATATATCAAACATGTGGAACCGGAAACGGTTTTTCAGCTGTCAGATCAAGTGCAGATTCAAAAAGGACAGGTAGTCAGCAAGACACTGGCGCAGAACCCGGCAGTCAGTCTGACGCTCTTTTCCTTTGACCAAGGAGAGGAAATCAGTACCCATGCCTCGCATGGTGATGCACTGGTGACGGTGCTGGAAGGCAGGGGGCAGTTTACAGTAGATGGAACGGTGTATGTACTGGAAGCTGGGGAATCGCTCGTGATGCCGGCAAACAAGCCGCATGCCGTATATGGGATACAGGCGTTTAAAATGCTGTTAACGGTGATTTTTCCGGAATCAGAACACGAAGGAAAAGAGCAATCGTCTTATTGAAAAGAGCAGGGAACAGTTTGTTATCGATGAAAAAGGCGACAATGGGTAATCCAAAGAATGATAAAAAGGAGTGTATGCAAATGGAACAGAATATGTTTTGCTTTCAATGCCAGGAAACGGCGGGATGTCGCGGATGTACCAGAGTGGGTGTATGCGGTAAAAGTGCAAAAACGGCGGGATTGCAAGATTTACTGGTTTATGTAACCAAGGGTTTGGCAGAGGTTGCTACGAAGCTGCGTCAGGCAGAAAAGGAGGTTTCGGCAGAAGTCAATCATATGGTTTCGGAAAATTTGTTCGTTACCATTACCAACGCCAATTTTGATGATGAAAAAATCACACGCCGTATTGTAGAGACATTGGCGTGTAAGGAAGAACTGCGGCAGCAGCTGCCGGCACAGACAGTATTGTCTGAAGCGGCGCAATGGAACGGAGATACATCGGTATTTTTGCAAAAGGCAGCTCAAGTGGGCGTTCTGGCAACAGAAGATGAAGATATCCGCAGTCTGCGGGAACTGATTGTATATGGTTTAAAAGGAATGGCAGCGTACAACAAACATGCCAATGCATTGGGCAAGGAAAGTGCACGCATTGATGCATTTTTGCAGGAAACATTAGCGAAAACATTGGATCCGGATTTGGATGCGGCGGCACTGACCGCATTGGCGTTGGAGACAGGTGCATATGGTGTAGAGACGATGGCGATGCTGGATGAAGCCAATACGTCTGCGTATGGTAACCCCTGTATCACAAAAGTTAATATCGGCGTGCGCAATCGACCAGGAATTCTGGTTTCCGGGCATGATCTGCGAGACTTGGAAATGTTGTTGGAACAGACGAAAGACAGCGGTGTAGATATCTATACCCATTCAGAAATGCTGCCAGCGCATTATTATCCTGCCTTTCAAAAGTATACACATTTTGTTGGCAATTATGGCAATGCATGGTGGAAGCAGAAAGAAGAATTTGCGGCGTTCCATGGACCAATTTTGTTGACAACAAACTGCTTGGTACCGCCGGATGCTTCCTATCGGGATCGGGTATATACCACTGGAGCAGTGGGATTCCCCGGATGCCATCATATTCCCGGCGGGATTGGAGAAAAGAAAGATTTTTCCGCGATCATCGCGCACGCAAAAAAATGTCCCCCTCCGAAAGAATTAGAAACGGGTGAAATCATCGGCGGATTTGCACATCATCAGGTATTGGCTCTGGCAGATCAGGTGGTAGAAGCCGTTAAAAGCGGCGCCATTCGGAAATTTGTTGTGATGGCAGGTTGCGATGGTCGCAGCCCGAAGCGCGATTATTATACGGAATTTGCAAAAGCACTGCCCAAGGATACGGTAATCTTAACGGCAGGATGCGCAAAGTATAAATATAATAAGTTAAATTTAGGGGATATTCAAGGTATTCCAAGGGTGTTGGATGCAGGTCAATGCAATGACAGCTACTCTTTGGCGCTGATTGCACTGAAGCTAAAAGAGGCCTTTGGATTGGAAGATATCAATGACTTGCCCATTGTATATAATATCGCGTGGTATGAACAAAAAGCGGTGATTGTATTATTGGCATTGCTGTCACTGGGCGTAAAGCGAATTCATCTGGGACCGACGCTGCCGGCGTTCTTGTCACCCAATGTCGTGAAGGTATTGGTAGAGCAGTTCCAAATTGCAGGAATCGGAACTGTGGAGGAAGATCTTGCGGCGTTCTTTGGAGAAGATGAAAAAGAATCCAGTGCTACTGTATCATAACAATCTATAGAGAGACAGCAAAAAACATTCAAGAGAAACCCTTGAATGTTTTTGTTGTTTTTGCCGAAAAATGCTTGCATCCGTTTCTGTGCTGTGTTATGCTTCTGCATGACGAGAAAGAGAAAAAGAAAGGAATTTGGAAAACATGCGAGCAAAAAAGATTTTATGGATTCTTCTGGCAGTGTTTGTCATTGGCATGATATGGCTGCAGGACAGCGGCGTGTCGCAAGAGTTTTTCTGGACGATTTATGGGGTCAGTGTAGCGGCTTTGTTTATTGTGCTTGTGGCTATCAACCAGAAAGAATTGAGAACGCTGCAGACGGAATTGGAACAGCTTCGTAGCATACGCAGCAGCAATCCGCAGGAATATATCAAACGGCTGCAACAGATGTTGGAAGGGAAAAAAAGCAGGGCGGTACAAGCGTTGTTGATGACAGAGTTGGGTGCAGGGTATATGGCTTCGGGCGATTATGAAGCGGCAAAAAGAACATTGCTGGCAGTGCCGGAAAAAGGGCTGAATGTGCAGGTAGGACAAATGTACTATACCTATTTAGGGCTGACGCTGTTTCATCTGGATAAGGAGGAAGCGGCGCGGAAACTGATGGTTTTAAAAGCAAAAGAATTCTCTCAGGCGCAGAATAATCCGGAGATAGCGCCATTTTATCATATGCTGCAAATTTTATGCCTGCTTTCAGAAGCGAAGCAGCAAGAAGCCAGAGCATATTTGGCAAGACATCCGGAGTTGGAAGAACGGGAAGATTGTCAAGCAGATATGCGCCTGATTCAACGCAAGCTGTAAGGAAGCGACGTTTGGGGATTATATGGGATATGAATATATGGAAAAGGAACGGCAAACTTTGGTTGCAGCCGTTCCTTTTTTGGTGGATGAAATAGGTTCGATTTGCTAGGTGCTGGTCAGTCCGTTTTGTTAGAGATAGAGGAAAGAAAACAGAATTGGAACAAAAGAAACGGAGAAGTTGTTTGATGGGACCGTCCGGAGCAAGCATGTGGGGGTTACGATGTTGAGAAGGTTAGTTGGGAAGACTGTGTGGCGAGTGATTGCTATTCTATAAGCAATTGGCAAAAAAATAGATGGAAAAGGCGAGGCATACTTTCACAGCAGTATCTTTTTTGTTATAATAAAACGGGTGAGTAATCGGGGAAGAGGCGTCAGTATATGGATATTTGCTGGAATTTGCTCACGGAGGATACAGAGATAACGCTGGAAACGAATGAAAAGAAAAAATAGGGCGGCATAGAAAAAGGAGGAACTGCAATGGCAGTATTGGTATTAGGCGGCGCGGGATATATTGGTTCCCATACGGTATATGCACTGTGTGAAGCAGGCAGAGAAGTTGTGGTTGTAGATAATTTGGAAACGGGACACCAAGAAGCCGTGCATGAAAAGGCGGCATTTTACCAAGGTGATATTAGCGATACTGCCTTTTTGCATCATGTGCTGCGACGGGAATCTATTGATGGGGTTATTCATTTTGCAGCATATTCCATTGTAGCGGAAAGTATGCGGAATCCTCTGAAATACTATGAAAATAATGTATGCAAGACAAAGAAAATGCTGGAAGTTTTATTGGAAAGCGGCGTACAGGATGTGGTGTTTTCCTCTACAGCGGCGGTTTATGGAGAACCAAACCGTGTTCCAATTTCAGAACAGGATCCAACAGAACCGACCAATCCGTATGGAGCAACGAAGTTGGCAATGGAACAGATGTTTCGTTGGGTTGCGAATACCGGAAACCTCCGGTTTGTATCGCTGCGGTATTTTAATGCCTGCGGTGCACATCAAGATGGAAAAATTGGGGAAGCACATCCGACGGAAACTCATTTGATTCCGCTGCTGTTACAGGTGGCGAATGGAAAGCGGGATGCGGTAGCTGTATTTGGCTGCGATTATCCGACTCAGGATGGTACCTGTGTACGAGATTACATTCATGTGGCAGACTTGGCAGATGCGCATATTTTGGCGTTGGATTATCTGAAAGACGGTGGGAAGAGCGATATATTTAATTTGGGAAATGGGGTCGGATTTTCTGTGAAAGAAGTGATCGAAACGGCAAGACGGGTGACAGGACATGCTATTCCTGTACAAATCAGTGAACGGCGGGAAGGCGATCCTGCCAGACTGGTTGCATCCAGTCAAAAAGCAAAAAACGTCCTTGGATGGAAGCCGCGATATCATCAGCTGGAAGAGATGGTAGAGACGGCATGGCGGTGGCATCGGCGGCATCCAGAGGGATATTGAGAGTTGTTCAGAGTAACCATGGAACCAGTCGGAAAACGGCTCAGGCTTGTACGCATATTGGAATGTTCTATGCATACAATAGCAGAGAGCGGAGGATTCTGCAGGAGGAAAGGCGTCTTGTAAAAAGCTTTTATTTATGAACATTTACGATGTTTGGAGTGGTTGAATGGCATATATCTGAGAAGGATCAGACGGAAAGATGAATGCAGATACAAGCGGGATGGAAAACAGAATTTTAGAAAAATGAAGATACAATCGCATTCAAATTGGATAGAAGAAGAATATGAAAGGCAGCAGCGGAATCAGAAGAGGTGTAAAGCGTGGACTATGTGTTTGGGATTGACGTGGGAGGCACGACGATTAAAATTGGTTTTTTTGATACAAGTGGTGTATTGTTGGAAAAATGGGAAATTCCGACTCGAACAGAAAAAAATGGTTGCTGGATTTTACCTGATATTGCCAACAGTCTGCGACAGAAGATGGAGCATCAGGGAATCCAAACATCTATGGTTAAGGGCGCCGGGATTGGAGTGCCAGGACCAGTGACGGCAGATGGTATGGTTAACCACTGTGTTAATTTAGGCTGGGGCAAGAAACAGGTGACAAAAGAATTGGAGGCATTGACGGGATTTGCATCCCGTGCAGGCAATGATGCCAATGTTGCCGCGTTGGGCGAAGTATGGAAAGGCGGCGGTCGGGGTTATCAAGATGTATTGATGGTGACCATTGGTACAGGAATTGGCGGCGGATTGATTGTTCATGGAGAAATGCTGATTGGGGCAACGGGAAGCGCTGCAGAAATTGGACATATGTGTGTGAATCCGGAAGAAACGGAATGCTGCAGTTGTGGAGGACACGGTTGTCTGGAGCAATATGCGTCGGCAACAGGGATTTTGCGTATGGCAAAAAAATATCTGGCGGAACAAAAGATGGACTCGATGCTACGCCAGATGACTGGGCTTACTACAAAAGATGTAATTGACGCAGCAAAACAGGGAGACACACTGGCGCTGCAGGTAGTGGATCAAATGGCAAAAGCAATGGGGCTTGCACTAGCCGGATGCTGTGCAGTGGCAGATGTGGAGTTGTTCCTCATTGGCGGCGGCGTATCTAAGGCGGGAGAGTTTCTGCTGAATCCTATTCGAAAATATTACCGTTTATTTGCGTTTCATACCCAGAAAGAGGCGAAGTTTGAATTGGCAAGGCTGGGAAATGACGCGGGAATCTATGGAGCGGCACGCTTGATGATATAAGGAGAGAAAAGTGGATGGAGATAAAAAAACAGCTTTTTGGACAAACAAAAACAGGAGAGGCGGTGTTTGCTTTTACGTTAAAGAATCAGGCAGGTACCAAAGCGGTGATCCTAACATACGGCGCGGCGGTACAGAGTCTGGAATTTGCCGGTGTGGATGTGATATTAGGCTATGACACGATGCCGGATTATGAGGCGCAGGACAAATATATGGGAGCTGTGGCAGGGCGGTTTGCCAATCGCATTGGCGGCGGGCGTTTCCAACTGAATGGAACGGAATATACCCTATGCTGCAATGACGGTGCAAACCATTTGCATGGTGGAATCTGCGGGTTTGACAAAAAGGTGTGGACAGCGGATGTGGAGGAGGATACGCTGTGCATGCGTTATACCAGTCCCAATGGAGAAGAAGGTTATCCGGGGACACTTTGTACAGAAGTGCGGTATCACTTGGATGAAGAAAATCAATTACAAATCGAGTATCAGGCGATTTGTGATACGGATACGGTTTTGAATCTAACCAATCAGAGTTATTTTAATCTGAATGGTCACGGTTCCGGAACGTTACAAGGGCAGGAAATACAAATCTTTGCGGATTTTTACACAGAAAACGATACGGCGTGCTTGCCTACCGGCGTCATTGCTTCGGTAGCCGATACGCCAATGGATTTCCGGCAGCCTCATGAGATATTAGAACGCATTGACACAGATTTTGTGCAGCTGCGTCATGCAGGCGGATATGACCATAACTGGATTCCGAATTGTTTTGTGAAAGAGCAGATGCGCAAGTGTGCCGAAGTTTATGCAAGGAAAAGCGGGATTCGTTTGGAGGTATTTTCTGATCAGCCCGGTATTCAGTTTTATACGGGAAACTTTTTGGATGGGATCGTAAAAGGCAAAAAAGGCGCATCTTATCCACGCCGCAGTGGATTTTGCTTGGAAACACAGGGATTTCCGAATGCACCTAATTATGGACATTTTCCCTCTACGGTGTTGCGTCAAGGGGAATGGTTCCGTAGCCGTACGGTATTTGCTTTTACCAAAGAACATCCAGATACATAATCAAAAAGATAGGTTGATAGATTCAGAAGCTGAGTCGGCTAGATGGTAAATCCTGATTGCAGCCGTACACAGAGTGGAAATATGCATCCATGATATAGGAAATGCGAATGCATCTGCTTTGGGGAAAAGAAAGCACGCACGGTATTTGAGAGAGAAAAGTGTCTGTAACCGAATAAAAAATTGCCTATGTTGTGCAGAAACGAGATTGCCAAGAGTTGATATGGGAAGTGGGAAAACGCTGCCCATACAGAGAGCATACATAGAGCGAGGGAAAAGACTGCCAAGGGCAGTCTTTTTTGTATCCTTCGTGAGGAAAAGGAAATCGTTGCAGCGGCATTTCCCTAGAACCTATGGCAGGCGGACGAAAATAGTTTGCGATGAAGGAAAAGGCAGTCGAAAATGGCTGAATATCTGGAATGTGATGCAAATTTGTTTTTTATCCAGATCGTGAACGGGATTTTATCTGTTCCTGTTTGTCGATTTATGTTATACTGCATACAGGAACAGGAAGGAGAACGCAAAATGAAACGCTGGCAGTTGAAACGAACAAAAGTAAATATAGAGGCGATTGCGGCAGATTTGGGGATTCAGCCGGCAACGGCGGCAGTGTTGGCAAATCGAAAATTGCTTTCGCCTAAGCAGACGCGCGATTTTTTGTATCCTACGGCAGCGCAGCTGTACGACGGTTTGCAAATGCAAGATATGGAGCGTGGATTGGCGTTGGTAGAGGCTGCGGTATGTGAAGGGAAGAAAATTGCGGTATATGGGGATTATGATGTGGATGGTGTGATGAGTACAACGATTTTGACCCGCACCATCCAAATATGCGGCGGAGAAGTGATATATTACGTACCGCACCGTCAACAAGAGGGATATGGTTTGAATCCGGCGGCGGTGGAGCAGTTGGCAGTGCAGGGAGTAGGGCTGTTGTTTACCTGTGATAATGGAATTGCGGCCTTGCGTGAGGTGGAGATCGCGAAAGAAAAGGGCATGGATGTAGTGATTTTGGATCATCATGAGCCTCAGTTTACAGAAGGCAGAGAAGGAAAAATGCGTGATATTCTGCCCAAAGGAGACGCAGTCATTGATCCAAAACGCAGGGACTGCCATTATCCGTTTCCACTGCTTTGCGCAGCAGGAATTTCTTATAAATTTGCATTGCTGTTGTTGCGTCGTTTTGGCAAAAAAGAGGAACGGTTGGAAAAGGAACTGCTTTGTTTTGCCGCAGTGGCAACGGTCTGCGACATTGTGGATTTGCTGGAAGAGAACCGTACGTTGGTACAGTTGGGACTGCAGGAAATACAGCATACCACTAATGTTGGGCTGCAAATGCTTCTGGAAGAAACCGGATTAGGGCAGCGCCAGGTGACAGAATATCATTTGGGGTTTGTGATTGGTCCCTGTATTAACGCAACAGGCAGACTGGAAAGCGGTAGAATGGCGGTGGAACTGTTCTGTGAAACGGACGCAGAGCGAGCAAGGCAGATGGCGAGACATCTGATTGCATTAAATGAAGAAAGAAAGACATTGACGGCGAAGGCGGTAGAGCGATTGACGCAGCATATCGAAGTGCAGGAAACGCCGCTGGATCCGGTGCTGGTGCTTTATGATGAAAGTATTCATGAAAGCATCGCCGGTATTGTGGCAGGGCGGATTAAAGATCGATATTATCATCCTACCATATTGATTACAGATGCAGAGGATGGAGCAAAAGGATCCGCGCGCAGCATTGAGGGATATCATATTTTTGAGGAATTGTTTGCTTGTCGAGATTTATTTACCCGATTCGGCGGGCATGCGATGGCAGCAGGGTTATCTTTGCCGAAAGAAAACATTCCGTTACTGAGGCAGCGCCTGAATACAGCGTGTCAGCTAACAGAGGCGGAAATGACGCCGGTATTGCGGATCGAAAAAATATTGCATTTTTTTGAAATACATATGACATTGGCGGAAGAATTGAAGACATTGGCACCCTTTGGAAAGGAAAATCCAGCGCCGTTGTTTGCAACGCGAAATGTTTGGGTAGAGCAGCTGCGGCTCATTGGAAAGCAAAAAGATATGTTGCAAATGACACTGAGGGAAGAAGGAAGCCCATTGCGCTTGGCGGCAGTTTCGTTTGATGGATTGACACATCTGCGGGACATTGTGAAAGAATTGTATCCGCAGGAAGATTGTGATACAATAATACAATCAGGCAGACTACCGATGCAATTGGATTTTGTATACAGTATTGCAATCAATGCCTATAACGGCAGAACGACGGTGCAGCTTATGATTCGGGATTTTCGAGTGGCGAGATAGGAGGAAGCATATGGATTTGAAAGAAAAAATCAGGGCAATTCCGGATTTTCCGCAAAAAGGAGTCATATTCCGCGATATTACCACGTTATTGAAAGACGCAGACAGTTTGCGGGAAGCGGTAGACCGTTTGCAGCAGGAATTGGAGGGATTGGAGTTTGATCTGATATTGGGGCCAGAATCCCGCGGATTCATTTTTGGGATGCCTCTGGCGTATCATTTGAAAAAAGGTTTTGTCCCGGTGCGAAAAAAAGGAAAGCTGCCTGCGGAGGTCATTCGTCAGGAATATGCATTGGAATACGGAACAGCCACGATTGAAATGCATCGGGATGCGGTACAGGCTGGACAGAAAGTCGTTATTGTAGACGATTTGTTGGCAACCGGCGGCACTGCGAAGGCGCTGGTGGAAATGGTGGAACGCGCTGGCGGGACAGTCGTGGCGCTGGACTTCTTGATTGAATTAGACGGGCTGAAAGGCAGGCAGGTACTGGCGGGATATGATGTACATTCCGTACTGCATTATTGAAATGAATATCCCGGCAGAAACAAATGGACAGGCAGACCTTGTGTGAGAATTTCGGAAGCCTGCGGTATGTCAGCAAGCGGAGAAAATCACGTATAGAATACTGGATAAACGGATAGGATGGGATTGGAAGGGGGTGGCATATGTACAGCCAATTTTTTATATTGTTTGCTATGATCCTCATTGGATATTACTGCTACCGAAAGGGTTGGATGACTTTAGAGGTGAACAAGGGCGTAGGAAGCCTAGTGATGCAGGTAACCATACCCGCGATGTTGGTTTCTACCATTGCGGATATTACCATTACAAAAGATGTATTGATCGGATTCTTTCTGATGATGGCAGCACAGGCAGTGGCAATGATGCTGTTTGGTTATTTGATGCGATGGTATGGAAAGTGGAGAAAACTGGACAATCGTTTGTTGGATATGCTGGATATTACGACAGGATCTTTGAATAATGGATTTATCGGGTTGCCCATTGCAACGATCTTTTTTGGAGATTTGGGCGTGATGTATATGTCTGCCGGGGTGTTGGGACTGAATTTATACCTTTGGAGTTATGGTGTATATGTTCTGAGCGGAAAGGCGGGCAATACCCGCGGACAAATGGGCAGAACGTTTTTGAAAGGTGCAGTTAATCCCAACTGTATTGCAATATTTGTCGGATTGATATTGACGCTGACCCAAATGGTGCAGTGGGTGCCGGATATGCTGCTGCGCTTTTTTGATGAGCTGGGCGGACTGTCTACGCCTTTGTCGTTGATTTATATTGGAGCGTTGGCGGGTAACAGCGGGATCGCGCAGCTGTTCCGAGAGAAAATGGCACTGGAAATCAGTTTAATCAAAATGATTTTGATGCCTTTTCTGGCATGGGCGGTGATGTTAGTCGTACCGGCTGGAGATATGGCGAAAAAGATTTTTCTCATTGCGACAGCATTGCCGGCAGCGGTGGTAGTACCGATGATGGTGGAACGGTTCGGTTATGGTGAAAAACTGTCTTCAGATATTGTATTATTGACTACATTGATTTCTGTAGTGGAATTACCAGCCTGTGTTTGGCTGGCGAATTGGCTGTATTGAGAAAGAAGCGGAAAAATCATAAAAAATGCTTGCAAAACACACGGCGGCGTGGTATAATTGCTCATGTTGATTACGGACGGTCCAATGGCGCATGAAGAAGATGGCGGTAAGAACGTCTTTGGGGAAAGGAGGAAACACGATGGATATCATTAGAGAACTGGAAAAAGAACAGCTGAAAAGCGACATAACTCCTTTTAACGTGGGTGATACCATTCGCGTATATGCGAAAGTAGTGGAAGGTTCCAGAGAAAGACTTCAGATGTTTGAAGGCGTTGTCATTAAGAGACAGGGCGGCGGCATCAGAGAAACCTTCACAGTAAGACGTATTGCATCCGGCGTTGGTGTGGAAAGAACATGGCCTTTGCATTCTCCCAGAATCGACCGTATCGAAGTAGTAAGACGCGGTGTAGTAAGACGTGCGAAACTCTTCTACCTGAGAGATAAGGTTGGTAAGGCAGCAAAGGTAAAAGAAGTATTGAGATAAGAAAAATCAGCCTTGGTGAGTGATTCATCAAGGCTTTTTTCGTGAAAGGCAAGTGCTGCGGCAGTTGCATTTGACGAAAAAAGGCAAACAATGGTATAGTAGTATGATAGAGAAAGGAAGGAGGCGGGATTCGTGGCAAAAAGAGAACAGACAAAGCGTGGTGCGAGGCATTGGATATCTACCGCGCTGCAGCTTGTGGCAATTTTACTGATTGTATTGCTGCTTCGTACATTTGTCATTGGTACGATTTATGTCAAAGGATCATCGATGGAGCCGAATTTCCATCATGGGGATTTTTTGATTGTCAATAAACTAGAAACGCTGGTGTCAGCGCCGGAAAGAGGAGACGTTGTAATTTGTGCATTGGAAGAAGGTGCGTACGGTGGAGAAAATATCATCAAACGGGTGATTGGGCTGCCGGGAGACGAAATCGATCTGCGACTGCAGGAAGATGGTACGTATCGCACATATATCAATGCAGAAGCACAAACGGAACCATATATTGCGGAAGAGATGATGGATGGTGGAGATATTTCTTATCCATTTGTGGTACCAGAAGGCTGTTATTTTGTCATGGGGGATAACCGTAATGCCAGTACGGATAGTCGCAGACTGTCTATTGGTTCAATCGCAAAAGAAGATATTATGGGAAAAGTCGTGCTGCGCGTATTTCCGTTCCGTAGTTTTGGCTTGATTGAATGAGGAGGAAAAGAACATGCAGATACAATGGTATCCGGGACATATGACCAAAACGCGCCGGATGATGGAAGAAACCATATCACTGGTGGATATTGTCATAGAACTGGTAGATGCTCGTATTCCATACAGCAGTAAAAATCCGGATTTGGATGAATTGGCAAAAAACAAACATCGGATTCTGCTGTTGAATAAAAGCGATTTGGCGGATCCGATAGCAACGGAAGTATGGAAACAGTATTTTCAGGAAAAAGGATTTGCTGTCATTGAGATGAATGCCGTCAAAGGCACGGCAATGGCAGAAGTGACCAACACGGCACGGGCGTTGATGCAGGAAAAGATCGAGAAGCTGCGGGCAAGAGGCAGGATCAATGTGCCGATCCGCGCGATGATTGTGGGTATTCCAAATGTAGGAAAGTCTACGTTTATCAATCAATATGTGGGAAAAACCACGGCAAAAACTGGTGATAAACCGGGTGTTACCAGAGGAAAGCAGTGGATCAAATTGAAAAAGGACTTTGAACTTCTGGATACACCAGGAATCTTATGGCCAAAATTTGAGGACCAGAAAGTAGGATTGAAGTTGGCATTTACCGGTGCGATCAATGATGATATTCTGGATGCACAGACATTGGCGACTGCTTTTATCAATCATATGATGGTGGTACAGCCGGATTGTATTCGAAATCGGTATCATATTGCGTTTGATGCCATTGCGGAACCGCATGACGTGCTCTGTCAGATTGCGCAAGCCAGAGGATTTAAGCTCAAAGGCAATGAATTGGATTTGGAGCGTGCGGCAAATGTTTTGTTGGATGAATTCCGTGGCGGAAAACTGGGGCGGCTGACACTGGAACTGCCAGAAGATATTATGGAAATGCTGGCGGAGAAAGAAATCAGAGAGCGAGAAAAAAATCAGGCAGATCAAGCCAGAAGGGCGGCATTTCAAAAAAGAAACAGAGGATAACAAAAATTTCGGTTACGATCTGTGCATAGAAGCAGAATGGTTTGAGTTCAGAAGCAGTTAGAATATTCTGAAATAGATTTACAGAATGTTCTCGCTGCTTTTTTCGTACGAGTGAAGATGCGTTTATAAGACAGGAAATTGCTTTGCAGAAAAATAAACGACGGCAGGATGTTTGTTGCGCTACTGTAAAAAAACAGCTTTGAGCGGTTTTTACCGTCACAAAACTGTTTGGTCTTCTGTAGGATATCTATTTTTGGGAAGACAAAGAGGCTTTATAAGTTTTCCATTCGGAGATGATGTTTTCAATGATTTGTGCTGTCAACCCCCAAATAGTCTTTCCTTCATAAAAATAAAACAATTCTGGTACTTTGCATTCTCGAAATCCATAAGATTTTCCGTTTTCAATCCGATCATAAGGAAAAGGAACACTCATATCCGCTTTCCAATACATATAATGTATTTCTGGTGGATGTTCCAAAAAGAAGGCAAGGGGGATTGTAAATACTTCTGCGACTTCTTCCAACTGACAGGAAATGGAGTGGTAATCCTGCGCGGAAACGATACCAATATATGGCTGAATCAATCCGCCGTAGACAGTCAGCATGTAATTGCTTTTACCCAATATGCGGATCTGTTCTATAGGAATACCAAGTTCTTCTTCTGTTTCCCGTAAAGCAGTCTGTTTTAGATCTTCGCCTTTTTCCTGGTGTCCGCCGGGGAAACAGATATCGCCGGGCTGCCGTACATGAGCGGCGCGCTTAGTCAATATGAAATGGAGCTCGCCGTCAAGTTCGGTTAATAATGCTAAAATACCATATTTTTTCAGCTGCAAAATAGGCTGCGGTTTTTTTTGAGAAAAAATATTTGTGAAATCCGGTATGGTAGGTTTTTGTTGCAATCGAATCAGTCCTTTCTCAATTTGATAAAGGAAGCGGCACGTCTCCTCCGATTTTCTTCGATTTCCGCATAATGTTTGCGTGTAGTGTTGACATCTGCGTGCCCAAGAGTATCCGCCACCAGATAGATGTCGCCGGTTTCCTGATACAAATTGGTGCCGTAAGTGCTGCGCAGTTTATGAGGGGAAATGTTTTTGGCTGTGACGCCATGCGCATATTTTTTTACAAGATTTTGCACGGCGCGTACGCTGATCCGTTTTCCTTGGGAAGAAAGAAATAAAGCATCCTCACCGTCTTCTTTGGTGATTGTTTGATTGCGTTCTTCCAGATAATCCGACAATGCTTCGGCGACCTCTTCCCCAAAATAGAGCATCACTTCGTTTCCGCCTTTGCGCAGCACTTTGACCGCGTGGTTTTGAAAATCTAAATCTTTACGGTTAATGCCGACACATTCGGATACCCGCATACCGGTGCCAAGCAATAAGGTTATCAATGCCAAATCTCGTTTTTTTGTCTTTTCATGTCGAGCTTTCTGACGATCGGTCAGATATTCTCCGCTTTCCACGGCATCCAGAAAATTTGCCATTTCATTTACATCCAGGCGGGTGATTTTTTTTTCGTGGATTTTTGGTGTATCTACAAGGGTCGCCGGATTTCCCGATAGTTTTCCCTTTTTGTAGAAATATTTGAACATGGAACGTATGGAAGCGAGCTTGCGAGATTTCCCTTTTTCCTCATTGTGGTGTTGTGTTTGCTGTGCCGGATTCTCGGAATTCGAATGGACATAATAAGAAAGATATTCTAAAAAACAGTCTATGTCTTCAGATGTAATTTGATTCAAATCCGTTACTTGCAAATTTTGTGCTGCGATACCGCCCAGTTTGTCATGCTCTTCATATAAATAACGGAAAAATACACGTAGGTCATAAGCATAGGCAAGGCGGGTTTTGGTAGAGGTCGTCTGGGAAATACCGCGGAAAAACTCCTGCAAAAAGGGCGGTAAATCCTGTTGGACTTCCCGTAAAAGCTGAGTTTCTTTGATTTTCAGCTCTTCGTGGTATACAGACATGCTTATATCTCTCCATTCCAGCCTTTGATGCCAGAACGTTTGATGGCGCCAAAGACTTTTTCTTGTAAATTGTCGTACTGTTTGGATAGCTCTGCCAGCATCTCTTTGGTTTCCTGCCGTTTGGTATTGCCGTCTGCTAAGCAGGGATTTTTGACAATCCGAATCCCGCTATGTGCAATGAACGAACGGCACTCCCACTCCGGCACATACATCAGCGGGCGGATAGAATACAGCCTGCTGCGATCCAGATAACTGACGGGGGCGAAGCAGTGGATCCGTCCCTCATAAAACAAAGACATAAAGAACGTTTCTACCACATCATCTTTGTTATGCCCAAGCGCGACTTTGTTACAGCCCAATTCTTCTGCTTTGGTATGCAACGCACCTTTGCGCATTTTTGCGCAGAGGGAACAAGGATTTTTTTCCTGGCGCTCTTCAAATATAATTTGACCAATGTCAGTATGAACGACGGTATAGGGGACGCCGATAGAATCGCATAGCGATTGTATATCGTCATATACGGCGCCGGGCAGACCAAGCGAGACGGTAATGGCTTCCAAAGCAAAGTGTTTGGGATAAAACCGTTGCAAATGCTTCAGTGCAAGCAGCAGACAAAGGCTGTCCTTCCCGCCGGAAACGCCGACAGCGATTTTATCTCCTTCTGCAATCATTTGATAGTCATCCACCGCACGGCGGACATAGCTGAGTAATTTTTGTAATTTCATAAAACGAAAATCCTCCTTACGCAGTATTCATTATAGCGAATTTTTGGGAAAAATAAAAGGAATACTGTTCAATTTTTTGGAAAAGGGATATAATGAAAGCAACCATTGAAAAGAATACGGGAATACGGGGAGGTCTGTATGCGGAAAAAATGGATTTGGGTTTTCACGATGGTATGGTTATGTTGCAGTGGCTGCGGGCAGGGAAACGCAGCAGAAGGAGAAAATATACCCATTGCACAGACGGCAGAGGAGCAGAAGGCAGAATGCATCCAAGCATGGATGTCGCAAATGGACACGGAAGAGAAAATCGGTCAAATGCTGATGATAGATTTCCGCCAAAATACGGACGGAAGCGATATGACGGTTTTGTCTGAAGCGGCGGCAGAGACCATTCGGACAAATCATTTGGGTGGAGTGATCTTATTTGCGGAGAATCTGGATACCACAGAACAAACGCAGCAACTGATTTTGGATATGCAGGCGGCTGCAGAGCTTCCCTTGGCGATTGGGATGGATGAGGAAGGCGGAATGGTTTCCCGGCTGGACAAAAGCCGGATTCCTCATATGTCCATCCCCAATGCGGCAGAGCTTGCAGGTGACCCGGCACGAGCGAAGGTCGCTGGGGCGGAAATCGGCGCGGTACTGGCAGAGCTGGGAATCAATGTGGATTTTGCGCCGGTGGCGGATATCAACACGAACCAGGAGAACCCTGTGATTGGCGAGCGGGCATACGGAACGGATGCGCAGACCGTTGCAGTGATGGCGGAAGCGTTCCGAACGGGTTTGGAAGAAAACGGTGTCAGTGCAGTGGCAAAGCATTTTCCAGGACATGGAGATACGGCAACGGATTCTCATGATGGCATGGCAGTTTTGGATCATGATTTGCAGCGATTGCGGGAAGTGGAATTTGTACCATTTCAAACACTGATTGATGCGGGAATTGACTGGGTGATGGTCGGACATATTACCATGCCAAAGGTGACAGGGGATAATCTGCCAGCCAGCCTTTCCAAAGAAGCCATTGATTTGCTTCGACAGGAATTGGGATTTTCTGGAATTATTGTGACAGACGCCATGAACATGGGGGCGATTACACAATATGATACCGATGGAATGGCGGCGGTTATGGCAATACAGGCAGGTGCGGATGTGGTGTTGATGCCGTCAGATCTGCAGCAAACGATGTCGGCGTTGCAGCATGCGGTAATGGAAGGAGAAATTACCCAACAGCGATTGGAGGAAAGTGTTTACCGAATTTTGTCTTGGAAATATGATTGTGGAATGTTGGAGGAACCCGCGGCAGAGTATTGAAAAAACAACAAAAAAATGGTATAATTTTTTTTAAGACTTTTTTATAAATCCAAGGAAAATGGGGAGTTAAATCAATATGAGAGAAGAAGAGAAAGGGGTGACGCATATGGCTGTGGAAGATCAACTGTATCAGGAATTGGTGGAAAAGATCAAGACATATCATCCCGCAAAGGACTTTGATATGCTGGAGAGGGCATATCTGTTGGCAAAAGAAGCTCATAAAGAGCAAAAGCGCAAGTCTGGGGAGCCATATATTATTCATCCTTTGAAAGTGGGGTACATTTTAGCGGAGCTGGAGTTGGATATGGAGTCCATTGTGGCTGGGATTCTACACGACACCATAGAGGATACGCCTTATACGTATGAGGATATTTCCAATATTTTCAGTGAAGAAATTGCCGTATTGGTAGACGGTGTGACAAAATTGGGGAAACTGTCGTATTCCACGAAAGAAGAAATTCAGGCAGAAAACTATCGGAAAATGTTCCTTGCTATGGCAAAAGATATCCGTGTGATTTTGATTAAGCTGGCTGACCGTCTGCATAATATGCGTACATTGAATTATATGACGCCGGAAAAACAGCGAGAAAAGGCACAAGAGACGCTGGATATTTATGCTCCGCTTGCTCATCGTCTAGGGATTTCCAAGATTCGTACGGAAATGGAAGATCTGTGCTTCAAATATTTGAATCCAGAAGCATATTTTGATCTGGCTGCAAAAATTGAGAAAAAACGGATTGAGCGGGAAACATTTGTTTCAAATATTGTCAAAGAAGTCCGTGAAAAAATGGAAGAAGCTGGAATCAAAGGAAAAATTGAGGGACGCAGCAAGCATTTTTTCAGTATTTATAAAAAAATGGTCAATCAAAATAAGACCTTGGATCAGATATACGATTTGTTTGCGGTACGTGCCATTGTGGATACGGTGAAGGACTGCTATGCGGTTCTGGGTATTGTGCATACCATGTATAAACCGATGCCGGGGCGGTTCAAAGATTATATTGCCATGCCAAAGCCCAATATGTATCAATCGCTGCACAATACATTGATTGGACCGTCTGGTGAGCCGTTTGAAATACAGATACGTACATGGGAAATGCATCGTACCAGTGAATACGGGATTGCTGCCCATTGGAAGTATAAAGAAGGAAAATCGGGAGAAAAATCCAACAATAAAGAAGAAGCAAAACTGGCGTGGCTGCGTCAGATTTTGGAATGGCAAAAGGATATGTCCGATAATAAGGAATATCTGGATACGATCAAGCTGGATTTGAATATTTTTACGGACCAGGTATATGCTTTTACACCACAGGGCGAAGTGATTCAGCTGCCCAAAGGCTCCACCCCAATTGACTTTGCTTATATGATTCATTCGGCGGTAGGAAATAAAATGGTTGGTGCCCGGGTCAATAACCGTATGGTGACTATTGATTATAAGATACAGAATGGCGATATTGTGGAAATTATGACTTCGCAGAATTCCAAAGGTCCAAGTCGGGATTGGTTGACACTGGTGAAAAGTTCCCAGGCTCGCACGAAAATCAAGCAGTGGTTCAAAAAAGAAGAAAAAGAAGAAAATATTATTCGCGGCAAAGAGCTGGTCATCAGCGATATGAAAAAGAAAGGGTTACAGCCCTCGGAGCTGCTGCGTCCAGAATGGCAGGAACTGGTGATTAACAAGTATGATTTCAAGGATTGGAATGCGGTTATGGCTGCGGTTGGCTATGGCGGAATCAAAGAAGGTCAGGTTGTAAACCGTCTGAAAGAAGAATACTTGAAGGAAAAGCGCAAACAACAGACAGCGGAAGATATTTTGCATGACTTTGAGAAAAATATCAGCCAGAAACCGATGAAGCGCAAGAGCAAAAGCGGTATTGTAGTGGAAGGCATTGGTGATGTGGCGGTACGGTTTTCTAAGTGCTGTAATCCGGTTCCAGGAGATGAAATTGTTGGATTTGTGACCCGCGGCAGAGGGGTAACGATTCATCGTACAGACTGTATCAATATTCTGAATCTCAATAATGATGAGCGCGGCAGACTGATCGATGCGGAATGGGATACACAGTATACTCATGGAGAAGTAGAAGCTTCTTATTTAGCGGAAATTCGGATCATTGCCAATGACAGAACCGGCTTGCTGCTGGAAATCAGTCGGCATTTGGCAGATGAGGATATTTCTGTGAAAGGATTTAATATTCGTACGACAAAAGATATGACAGCAATTTTTAACATTACCATGGAGATTCGCACCAAGGATCAGTTGGAACGGGTTGGAAAACGGCTCAAGAGCATCAAGGGAATTATTGAGATTGAACGTGTCAGCGGATAAACGATTGGGGAGGAACGATATGAGAGCAGTATTGCAGCGCGTAACGCAGGCCAGCGTTACGGTCAATGGAGAAGTGATTGGCGAGATTGGAAAAGGCGTCATGGTGCTGTTTGGCATGCTGGGCACAGACGATGACAAAACGATTGCGTATATGTTGGATAAAGTCGTCAATCTGCGGATATTTGAAGATGAAAATGGAAAAATGAATTTGTCTTTGTTGGACATAGACGGAGAGTTGCTCATTGTTCCGAACTTTACCCTTTATGGTGACGCAAGAAAGGGCAGGCGTCCCGGTTATTCCAGCGGTGCGGCTCCAGAAGTGGCGGCGGAGCTGTTTGAGCGTCTGTGCGCGACAGCAAAAACAATGCCGATTCGAAAAGTGGCTACGGGTCAATTTCAGGCGGATATGAAAGTGGCGCTGGTCAATGACGGTCCAGTGACGCTGCTGTTAGACAGTGAAAAAATATTCTAAAAAGGATTTATATTATGATGTATTATATCTTGCGGGGGCATGCACTGCAAAACGATGTGCAGACCATGATACAGGTGTTTTACCCCAATTTGCATTATTATCAAACGGAAGAGATTTCCGCTGAAGAAACAACGATAGAGAGTTCCGTGGAAAAAGGCATTGCTTCGGCAATGCTTTATCGGCGTGGGAAAAAAGCAGCCGCATGGGCGATTCCCTATTACCAGCCGTTGACGGAGAAGGAATGCAAGCGATTGGTGAAGCTGACGATTTTTGCGTTATTGTCTGCACAAACAGGCAAGCGTCCGCAATGGGGGCTGCTGACAGGAGTACGACCGGCGAAAATCGTCAATGCGCTTTTGGAAGAAGGAAAAAGCAATACGGAGTGTTTGCAATATTTGACGGATTTGTACTTGGTGGCGCCAAAGAAAGCGGCATTGACGCTGCGGATCGCAATGGCAGAAAGGCGATTGCTGGCTGAGAATCGGTGTACTGACATCAGTCTGTATATTGGGATTCCCTTCTGTCCAACCAGATGTTTGTACTGCTCCTTTACGGCGTATCCACTAGCACAGTATCAAACACGGGTAGATGCATATTTGGATGCATTGTGCTTGGAATTGGAGTATTTGTCAGAATATGTCAAGGCATTTCGTCTGCGTAATATTTATATCGGTGGCGGAACACCTACATCTTTGACCGAAGTGCAGCTGGAACGGTTGCTGCAAACGGTGCACGCATTGTTTGCGCCGACGGCAGAGATGGAATATACCGTGGAGGCGGGCAGACCCGATACCATTACCAAAGAAAAACTGCGCTTGATGAAGAGATACGGTGTCAATCGCATTTCCATCAATCCTCAAACGATGAATGAAAAAACACTGCAGCGAATTGGCAGACAGCATACGGTGGAGGATATCCGGCGGGTTTTTTGGCAAGCCAGAGAAGCAGGGCATGAAAATATCAATATGGACTTAATTTTGGGGCTGCCAGAGGAAACGGCAGAGGATGTACGCCATACCATGGAGGAAGTGGCGGCACTGGCGCCGGATAATGTGACCGTGCATACCCTTGCGGTCAAACGAGCATCCCGCTTGAAAGAACAATTTGATCAGTATACGATGACAACGGCGCAGACTTTGGAGCAGATGCTGGAAATCGCGGCGGAATATGCAGAAAAAATGGGCTTGGAGCCGTATTATATGTATCGGCAAAAAAATATGGTTGGTAATTTTGAAAATGTGGGATATTGTAAGCCCGGCAAGGAAGGTGTTTATAATATTCAGATCATGGAAGAAAAACAAACGATATTGGCAGCGGGTGCAGGCGCTAGCACCAAGACGGTAGATCCAAAGACCGACCGGATTGAACGGATTTTTAATGTCAAAAGTGTTGAGGACTATATCGGCAGAATAGAAGAAATGATAGAGAGAAAACGGCAGGGACTGCCGCAGGGAGGTATAATATGATTCAGTTGGTGAAAGGAACAAAAGATATTTATGGCGCAGAAGTGAAATTATGGCAGGAAGTAGAAGGAAAAATGCGCCGCATTTGTGAAACATTTGGGATTGGCGAGATTCGTACACCTGCATTTGAATTTACAGAACTGTTTGTCAGAGGCGTAGGAGAAACCACGGATATTGTACAGAAAGAGATGTATACCTTCACCGATGACGGAGACAGAAGTCTGACACTCCGTCCAGAAGGGACGGCAGGTGCAGTGCGCGCCTATATAGAGCATGGTATGCACAATCAGCCGCAGCCGACTAAGCTGTATTACATCTCTCCTACCTTCCGCTGTGAAAATACACAGGCAGGGCGGCAAAGACAGTTCCATCAATTTGGTGTGGAGATGCTTGGATCTTATAGTGCGGCACAGGACGCGGAAGCCATTTCCGTTGCGGCGGCATTATTAAAAGAAATGGGAATTCAAGGTGTGCAGCTGCGGTTGAATAGCCTGGGTTGTCCAGAATGTCGCAGCAGATACAACAAACAACTGCGGGAATTCATTGGCAGTCATTTGGAGCGGCTGTGTCCGACCTGTCAGGAAAGATATGAAAAGAATCCTCTGCGTGTATTGGATTGTAAGGAAGAAGCATGCCAGGCAGTGATTGCAGACGCACCTTCTGTATTAGATTGTCTGGATGAAGAATGTACCAAGCATTTTCAAACCGTGCAGGATATTCTGACGGAAATGGGGATTGCTTTTGTGGTAGACCCCAAAATCGTTCGTGGACTGGACTATTATACCAGAACCGTATTCGAGTTTGTTTCAGGCGGGTTAACCGTCTGCGGCGGGGGCAGATATGATAATCTGGTAGAAGAATGCGGCGGGAAGCCCACAGGTGCGGTTGGCTTCGGGCTTGGCATTGAGCGCTTGATTATGATGCTGGAAAAACAAAACGGCGCAATAGAACAACAACCGGAACGAGATGTTTATATTGGCTCTATGGGAGAAGCTGGTTGGAAGAAAGCGCAGGGGATGGTTTTTGCACTGCGCCAGGCAGGTGTGCGTGCAGAGTGCGATACGGTAGAACGCAGCGTAAAAGCCCAAATGAAATATGCCAATAAAATTGGTGCGAAATATTCTGTAATTTTGGGCGATGCCGAACTGGAGCAGGGAAGTGTGGAACTGAAAGAAATGGCAACCGGAGAGCAGGAAAGCGTGGCGCTTGCGGATTTGGAAGCAGTATTAAAAGAAAAAATTTGTAGATAATCAACAGATGACGGCGGCGGGATACGACCGCCGTTTTGGTTTGCCGGAAACAGAAAACGAAACGGCTGTGTGGAAAGATACCAATAGAAGCTGTCAAAAGCAAGGAATTTCGTCGGCAACAGGATTCGACAAAAGAAGTTTGGCTTTGCGGGAATTTTACTTGCCACAACCGCAGCGTACGTATTATAATTTTAAGTAGGGGTCGTTGGAGTGATTCAAAAACAGAGAAAGAGGTGTTTGAAAATGGCATTGGTAACAACAAAGGATATGTTTGAAAAGGCTTATCAAGGTGGTTATGCCATTGGTGCATTTAATATCAACAATATGGAAATCGTACAGGGAGTCGTAGCGGCTGCCAAAGCGCAGAGATCTGCTGTGATTTTACAAGTTTCTAAAAGTGCGCTGAAATATGCGCATCCGAAGTACCTGAAAGCGATGGTGGATGCTGCAGTAGAAGAAACCGGACTGGATATTGCATTGCATTTGGATCATGGTCCGGACTTTGAAACCTGCCGGGACTGCATTGGGTATGGATTTACCTCTGTCATGTTCGACGGCTCTCATTACGACTATGAGGAAAATGTAGCAAAGACCAAAGAAGTGGTAGAATATGCCCATGCCCATGGGGTTGTGGTAGAAGCGGAGCTCGGAAAACTGGCTGGCGTGGAAGATGATGTGAATGTAGATGCAGCAAATGCCACGTATACAGACCCCGATCAGGCGGTAGATTTTGTGAAACGGACAGGCGTGGATTCTCTGGCAATTGCCATTGGAACCAGTCATGGTGCATATAAATTCAAAGGAGAGGCAAAATTGGACTTTGCACGGCTGGAAACGATTACAAAAAAATTGGAAGATGCCGGATTCCATCATTTTCCGATTGTGCTGCACGGCGCTTCTTCCGTAGACCAGAGATGTGTAGAGATGTGCAATGCCTATGGCGGAAAGATTGACGGTGCGAAAGGAATTCCAGCAGAAATGCTGCGCAAAGCTTCCGCAATGGCAGTATGTAAAATCAATATGGACACAGATCTGCGTCTGGCGATGACAGCAGCGATCCGGAAATCTTTCGGAGAAAATCCAGCTGCTTTTGATCCTCGTGGATATCTGGGTGATGCGAGAACATTGATTCAGGAATTGGTAGAAGACAAGATCAAAAATGTAATTGGTTCCACGGATTCGATGAAATAAGCAGAACGCTTGGAATGGGTGTCAGAAAGAAAAAGAAATAATTTTAGCAGCGGAAACGTTTGCAGCAGAAGAAACGAAAGGAAAACAGGGAGGAATTTTCGATGTTGTTGAGGGATTCTCCCTGTTTTTTGATTGGATGGTCAGGCGGACAGTTTGGAACTGGTTCAATACAATTTGAAATGGAACAGAATATGGGGAGTAGTTTGTTTCAGTATGAGGATTTAGAAGGGAATATCTCATACGGAGCAATGGAGCAGTCGGATGGAATTCAAAGAGAGCAGACGCAGTACAAAAAAATGAATTCTGCGATAGAAGATATTTTTGGTGTATAAAAAATAGTACAATTTGCTTGCCAGAGAAGTAAGGATGGGATACAATAAAGATATATTTGACGGAAATCAGGAGGAATGCGTTATGTATGAATTGATACAGGTTGCGGATAATACATATTATATCAATAGCCCATCCAAAATAGGTGTTTATCGAGTCAGCGACGAGGAAGTATGGTTGATTGACAGCGGAAACGACAAAGATGCAGGCAGAAAAGTACAGAAAATACTGGAGGCGCAGGGATGGAAGCTGAAAGGTATTTTGAATACCCATTCCAACGCAGACCATATTGGCGGCAACACCTTACTGCAAAATCGGTTGGGATGTGCGGTATATGCGGCACCGATGGAACGGGTCGTTGTGGAGGCGCCGATTTTGGAGCCGTCTTTTTTGTACGGGGGATATCCATTTAAGAAATTGCGGAATAAATTTTTGATGGCAACGCCTTCCGTATGTCAGGATATTGCGGAAGCACCTCTGCCGGAAGGGATGGAGATCCTTTCGTTGCCAGGGCATTTTTGGCAAATGATTGGAATAAAGACGCCGGATGATGTCTATTTTTTGGCGGATTGTGTGTTTAGTGCGCAGGTGGTGGAAAAGTATCACATTTCGTTTGTCTATGACTTGCGTGCATTTTTGGAAACACTGGATATGGTGGAGCAGTTTCAAGGGAAACTGTGCATCCCAGCACATGCAGAGCCAACAGAGGATATTATGTCGTTGGTGAAAGTCAATCGGGATAAATCTATGGAAATATTAGAAAAGCTGAAAGAGATCTGCCGGACGCCGAAGTACTTCGAGAAGATTTTGCAGGAGATTTTTACAGTATTTCATTTAACGATGAATTATGATCAATATATACTGGTGGGAAGCACCATTCGCTCGTATCTGTCTTATCTGTTTGACGAAAATCAAATGACTGCGTTTGTAGAAGAAAATATGTTGCTGTGGCAGACGGTGGAAACTGTATAATATGACAAAAATACAGAGAAAAAAAAGTGGAATATTCTGTATACAGATTTGTCGGTTTCTGTTGACAAAGCCATCGAAAACGTTTTATCATATTCAAGGATTCAGAACAGCACTGCTTCGGCAGTGCTTCGTTTCTCTTAGGAAAATAATGAAAAAAACGGGAAGGGTGGAGACTTTGTTATGAGCACGGCTGCAGCAAAGGCAAGTGAGAACAAGATGGGCGTTATGCCTGAAAATAAGCTGTTGTTGACGATGTCGCTGCCAATGATGGCGGCGATGCTGATTCAAGCGCTGTATAATATTGTAGATAGTATCTTCGTTGCACAGATCAGTGAAAATGCGCTTTCGGCGGTATCATTGGCGTTTCCGATGCAGAATTTTATGATTGCAGTAGGAACGGGAACTGGTGTCGGCGTGAATGCGTTGTTGTCTAAGAATCTGGGAGCCAAGCGATTCAAACTTGCCAATAAAACGGCGAATGTCAGTATGTTTCTGGTATTGATGAACTGGATCTTATTTATCTTTGTTGGATTGTTCTTGGCAGAGCCGTTTCTGCGTGGGCAAACAGATGTAGCGGAAATTGTGGATTATGGGAACACTTATCTGCGAATCTGTTGCGTGGCTTCTCTGGGAGTTTATGCAGAGATTGCACTGGAGAGATTACTGCAGGCGACTGGTCGAACCATGTATACCATGATTACACAGGCAACCGGTGCGATCGTTAACATTGTGTTAGACCCGATTTTGATTTTTGGTATGTTTGGCATGCCAAAGATGGGAATTGCCGGTGCAGCTTTGGCAACGGTCATTGGACAGTTTATTGCTGCGGGGTTGGCTTTGTATTTCAATCTAAGAAAGAATCTTGAGATTCAATTTCAATTCAGTAATATATTGCCTACGAAATTTATCTTATATAACATTTATAAGGTAGCGGTACCATCGATTTTGATGGTTTCTATTGGTTCTGTGATGATGTTCTTTATGAACCGAATTTTGGCAGTATTTACGACAACTGCAATCGCGGTATTTGGGGTATATTTCAAATTGCAAAGTTTTATCTTTATGCCGATTTTTGGTATGAATAACGGTATGGT
>ERZ1643247.485-NODE-485-length-48003-cov-5.647952_pt1 | contig 48003 bp, 43 predicted proteins | sample MGYA00579264_ERZ1643247 | MGnify/ENA primary metagenome ERZ1643247 (study PRJEB29033, sample SAMEA4952262) | chicken gut metagenome | biome: Broiler Chicken; feature: Gastrointestinal Tract; material: Caecum | place: Ireland | collected 2018 | study: Broiler... | reverse complement strand
GTTTTTGGAAACCCCTTTTTCCAATGACGAACGTCATATCAGACGAATCCATCAAATTGAGGACTGAGAAAGGAAGAAGAAGATGAGCAAATTATTTGTGTCGGAGCATCCGCTGATACAAAGCAAAATGGCTTTGTTGCGAGATGAGCGGACGGGCGCAAAAGAGTTTCGGGAAATCATTGGAGAAGTGGCGATGCTGCTTTCTTATGAAGCAACCAGAGAACTTCCTTTGAAAGAAATGACGGTGCAGACGCCGGTGGATTTGGCGAAGTGCTGTGTGATAGATACAAAGCTTGCCATTGTACCGATTTTACGTGCGGGGATTGGTATGACGGAAGGGTTGCTGCGCTTGATGCCAACCGCGAAGGTGGGACATATTGGATTATATCGAGATCCAGAAACATTGCAGCCGGTGGAATACTACTGCAAATTGCCGACAGACATTGCCCAGAGAACCGTTTTTCTGACAGACCCCATGCTGGCAACTGGAGGAACTGCAGAAGCGGCAATTGGATTTTTGAAAGAAAAAGGCGTGAAGCGGATTATCTTTTTATGTATTCTAGCTGCGCCGGATGGCGTGAAGAAAATACAGCAGGCGCATTCGGATGTAGATATTTATGCGGCGGCATATGACCCGAAATTAAACGATCACGGATATATTGTTCCCGGCTTGGGCGATGCGGGCGATCGTATCTTTGGCACGAAATGATATTGGTTCTTCATTGCGGCGATTTGCCGAGTCGGTTAGGAGTGAAGGTTTTTGGTAGAGCATAACTGGTTGTTATATATTGCGGCATTTGCCTGTGCGTTTGCCATTACGCTGGTTACCACACCGTTTGCCAAATGGCTGTCTGTCAAAGCGGGCGCGATTGATTATCCTAAAAATCGCGGCGTACATACCAAACCCATGCCGCGTATGGGCGGCGTGGCGATTGTGCTGGGATTTTTGATTACCGTATTGATGGTCTATTATTTCGATCGCAGCATGAATCCAAAGCAATTTGCCGGTTTTTTGATTGGTGCGTTGCTGATTGCTGGATTGGGTGTCGTGGATGACATGAAGAATTTGCCGGCAAAACTGAAGTTTTGCGTACAGATTGTTGCTGCGTTGATTGTGATTTTTTCTGGCACCCGAATTCAGATTGTATTGTGGCCGGTAACAGCGGCGCTGCAAACATTCAGTATTCCCATTACGCTGATTTGGATTGTCGGTGTAACCAACGCGGTGAATTTGATTGACGGTTTGGACGGTTTGGCAGCCGGTGTAACTGGGATTGCGGCGTTAAGCCTGATGGTGCTGTGTATCATTACGGGAACGACGACGGCGGTCGTACTGACGGCAGCACTGGCAGGTGCATGCTTGGGATTTTTGCCGAGAAATTTTAATCCGGCGGAAATTTTTATGGGCGATACCGGTTCCACGTTTTTGGGTTTTGTGCTGGCGGTGACCAGTATTTTGGGCGTATTTAAGGGATATGCACTCTTGGCATTGATTGTGAGTATTTTGTGTGTTGGGCTGCCGATCTTTGATACAATTTTTGCGATGCTGCGCCGGATGGCAAAGCATCAGCCGATTATGCAGGCGGATCGCGGACACTTGCATCATAAACTGATTGATCATGGATTTAGTCAGAAAAAAGCTGTGTTGATTATGTATGCCATTAGTTTGCTGCTTGGATTACTGGCAATCTTTATTGCAGTGAAGGATTCCCGTATCTTTGTGGTGGCGTTGTTGACGGTGATTGGGCTGAGCTTCATCATTTATTATTTCAATGCCCATATCCGAAATAAAAATCAGTGATACGGCAAAGGCTGTCGGAATCAGGAAGGGAAAGATTTCTTGCGTACAAGAAGTTTTTCCCTTCCTGTTATTTTTTGATTAAAATACCTTAAGACATGGGTATTCTTGTCCGAATGAAGGATTTATGGTATAATAGCGGCACAAAAAGGCGTCTGGACATCTTGGAAGGAGGGAGTGCAATGGCGGAAGAGATTCGTATATCCAGAGCGTTTATTGAACAGGAACTGCCTCAGGCTCCGCCGTTGTATGTGTCTGTTTTTTTGATGACACAGGCGATTGGGCAAAAGGCGGCGGAAGTGGCACATGCTTTGGATATTCTGGAGAGCGATGTGTTGCGGGCGTGGAAATATTGGCAGGAGAGAGGGTATCTGTTGGAAGCACAGCAGCAGGAGATGGCTGCCAAGCCGGTTGCGTCTGCAAGACCGGAGTATACGCCAGCAGAATTGTCTGCATATTTGAAGCACCCAGATATCCAATTGTTGTTTCGCTCCGCAGAGCAGAAGCTGGGAAAGAGCTTGTCTTATTCGGACATGGCAATGCTGTTTAGCTTCTATGATTGGCTGGGGTTGCCGATGGATGTCATTGAGTTGTTGTTGTCTGATTGCGTATCCAGAGGAAAACGAGGAATGCGCTATATCGAAAAGGTTGCCATTGCTTGGGCGGAAGAAGGTATTGATACGCCGGAGAAGGCGGCGGAATATTTACACATGCGCAGGCAAGGATACCGGGAAGTGATGCGGGCATTTGGTCAGGGCAATCGTATGCCGGCGCCGGAAGAAGAAAAATATTTGAAAAAATGGCTGCGAACGTACCACTTGCCAACGGAAATTGTGGCGGCGGCTTGTGAGCGGACGATCCTGCGCACAGGCGGGGTCAGTTTTGCGTATGCGGATCGGATCTTGGAACAGTGGCATAAGGCAAAGGTACAGTCCATGGCGGATGTTCAAAAATTGGATGAGGCGTTTGCGGCGAAAAAAGCAGTGCACCAGAAATCGGAACCCGCGTATAGACAGCAGTCCAAACCGCATTCGAATCGTTTCATCAATTATACACAGCGGGAATGGGATTATGCGGAACTGGAGCGATTGGAACGGGAAAAACAAAGCGAATGGTAAAGGGGTGAGCGTGAAGTGGCAACCAGAACCCAGATCTATCGGGAAGTGATGCGGGAATACGACGCGCTGCGGGCAGAAAAAGCGGCACAGATGCGTCAGCGCAGAGAAGCGGTGTACCGCAGATTGCCGCGGGTGAAAGAAATTGAGGATGCGTTGGCGATGCTGGGGATTCAGACGGCAAAGCTGGTGCTTGCGAGTCCCGGAGACATTATGGCAGCAACTGCGAACATGCAGGCAGAGCAAAAAGCGCTGCAAACGGAACGGCAGCAATTGTTGGAGGGCGCAGGTCTGACACCGCAGATGCTGGAGATGGAATATGCTTGTTCGGCATGTCAGGACACAGGGTATGTAGGCAATACGCCATGCAATTGCTTAAAACGGCGTATCATGGACAAAATGTATGATCAATCCAATATACGCCGCATTGTGCAGGTGGAAAACTTTGATAGTTTTGACCTACGGCTGTATAGTGATCGGGTTTCCAAGAAAGAAGGTATTTCCCCGCGGGAAAATGCAACCAATATTTTGCGTCAAGGATTGGCGTTTGTAGAGCGTTTTGGGGAAGAGAGTGGAAATTTGCTGTTGTATGGTCCAACCGGTTTGGGAAAAACGTTTTTGTGCAGCTGCATTGCAAAGGAGCTGCTGGACAAAGGCTATGTGGTGTTATATCTCACGGCGGGACAGTTATTTCGCAAGCTGGAAGAAATCCGGTTTTCCAAAGAAGAGGATCAGGAGCAGGAGGATTGGGACAAAGAATTGCTGGAAGCGGATCTACTGATCATTGATGACCTGGGGACGGAGTTTTCGACACTGTTTACGACATCCGAATTATTTCGCCTGCTCAATGATCGGAAATTAAGTGGGAAGTCTGTTATGATTTCCACCAATTTGAATCCGGAAGAGATTACCAATCAGTATTCTGACCGGATTACATCTCGTTTGCGGGAGTACCGCGTGCTGCAATTTTTTGGAGAAGATATTCGTCTGGTGAAAAAATTTCGGAGGTGAGGGCTGCAATGGAAGATGAATTGCAGCGGATACCAGGAATTGGTGCAAAGATGGCAGCATATCTGCATGCGCAAGGGATCCATCATATTGCAGACCTGCGGGGAAAGGATCCGGAGGAAATTTATGCCAAGGACTGTGCGGCAAAAGGAATCCCCGTGGATCGCTGCGCGCTGTATGTTTGGCGGCTGGCAGTCTATTATGCCGAACATAACCAGTGGGAGGAAGAGAAATTGCGGTGGTGGTACTGGAAGGATCATGTGTATCCGGAAGAAACAGAATAGAGAAATCATCCGGGAGTTTGTACAGTCTGATAGGCGCTGAAAAAATGGAAGAAATACAAGGAGCATGTTCAAAGGAGCATGACTCCTTTTTTTGATGGAACACAAAAACGGAAGAGGTACCGATTGAGGGGAATAACAGATGCTTGCAGGACTATGTGTGTCCATGACTGTGACATGAAAAAATGTCGGAAAAAAATGGGACAAGTCTGCGCTGTTTCGACAGAAAAACCATGTGTCTTTTCGTAAAATGGGGATATGGAGGGAAGACGCATGGAAAAAACAGAAATGTTACTGGATACGGAACAGAAACCGAAGCTGCCGCCGCTGGGAAAGGTGCTGCGCGCGCCGACGACGCAAAAAAAGACACAATTGATTTCTTGGAGGCAAGTCGGACGCTATGTCGCTATATGGAGCATGGTGTTTTTATGGAGCAGAGGAGAAGTCCTTCAGATTCTGCATCCCATGGGAATGGGCGTGTTATCTGTATTTTTTGGCAGCGGAGCAGTCTTTTGGTGCGCATGGAGTGCGGCGGCATTGGGTGCAATTGGAAGCGGCATCTGGTTGAAGCAGGCAGGGGTGTTGCTGGCTGCTTTGCTATTGCACTTGACGTTAGGCAGATTTGTGACATCGCAAGAAATATGGAAAAAAGCGGCTTTGGGCGCCTTTGCGATGGCGCTGGGCGGCTGCTTCTATGCCGTTGGACAAGGTGGTTTACAGTTTTATTTTGTTGTGGCAGGCGTAGAGAGCGCATTGGTGATGGGAATCAGCTTGTTACTGCAAAAAGGCGCTGGGGTGTTGTTGTCCTATCGCCGCCAGACGGTTTGGAGCAGAGAAGAAACGTTGTCGGTATTGTTATTGCTGGGCGGCATGCTGGTGGGGGCAGCGCATATTGGCATACCGATTTTGCAGAACCGGTTATTTCCGTTTCTAACGGCGTTGTTTTTGTTGGCGGCAGCATGGAGAGAAGGTGTTGGTGGCGGTGCTGCTGCCGGTGTGATGTTGGGATTTTTGCTTTTTATCTGCGATGCTGCAGATTTACCGTTATTTGCAGCCTTGAGTTTTGGCGCACTGCTGGCGGGATGTTTGAAAGAAATTGGACGTTGGGCAGCGGCGCTGGGATTTTGGTTGACAGCGATACTCTTTGAATTCTATATGAATCAGCAGTTTTTGCAGCCCAACTGGTTGATCTGGATGGGAATGGGATCGGCAGTATTTCTACTGCTGCCGAAAAAAGTGCTGGAAGGCGCCGGTGGATTTTGGCGCTTGGAGCAGTCGAAAGATCGATATACCCGTATGCGAGAGGCGGAAGAAGAGAGACTGAAAGGGTTTGGTATCGCATTTCATGGTTTGGCAAAAGCTTTTACGCCTACGGAAGCGCAGCAGAAGCCGGACATCTCCTGCTTGGTGGATCAGGTGGCGGAACGTGTATGCCAAAACTGCGGTATGGCGCATTACTGCTGGCAAGAGGAAGTCTATCGGACATACAGCATGACGTTTTCTATGCTGTCTTACTGTGATGGAAAGGGGCACATTCGCTCTTCCCAGCTTCCGGAATGGTTCCGCGTATTTTGTCCGCGAGAGAAGGAATTTGTAGCTGCACTTTGCGATGTGTATGACGGATACCGGCATGATTTGATTTGGTCGGGGCGTCTGCAGGAATGCAGAGAACTGGTTGGTCAGCAGCTGGATGCAGTCGGCGATATTTTGGAAGGGCTTACTGGTCAGATTGACGGCGGCAGTATATATTTGGAGAGCGCAGAGGAGGCATTGGCACTGGCTTGCCGAAAGGGCGGCATACGGGTACGGCAGGTACAGGTGACAGAAGAAAAAGGCGGTCGAGGGAAGCGGGCGACATTGACCGTGAAAGCATGCCATGGACAGGGTATTTGTCGGGAAAAAATCCTGCCGATTGTGAAAAAGACGCTGGGGAGAGCGATGGTACAGTTAGATGCGGACATTTGTCATGTTTCAGCAGATGGCTGTATGTTGACGTTTGTGGAAGAACCTGCGTTTGTGCTGACAGCTGCCACTGCCTTTGCGGCAGGAGAAACGGGGAATTTGTGCGGAGATGCGTCTTCGTTTTTGGAGAGCGAACGCGGCATGGCGCTGATGGCAGTATCTGACGGCATGGGAACCGGAGAGCGGGCAGCAGCAGAGAGTAAGGCAGCGATTGAACTGTTGGAGCAGTTTTCAGCGGTGGGATTTGAACGAGAGATGGCGGTTCAGCTGATCAATTCCGCTTTGCTTTTGCGGAGGACAGAAGAGAACTATGCCACGCTGGATATTTGCAGTGTAGATTTGTATGATGGACAGGCAGAATTCATCAAGTTGGGGGCGGTAGCTTCTTTTATCTGCCGCCAGAATCGCGTCATTTCTGTGTATACCCATTCTCTGCCGGCAGGAATTCTGCGGCAGATTCAAGTGGAGAAAAACGATATGCGGCTCAAAGATGGAGATATGCTGTTAATGATGACCGATGGCGTGACCGATGCATTTGGCGGCGAGCGAAAGATGGCAGTATGGCTGGAAGAAACTTTTTTGCCGCAGATGTTTGTCAATCCCAAGGATGCTGCGGATTTTATTTTGCAGCAGGCGCAGAAAATATGCAGCGGCGAACGGGATGACATGACAGTACAGGCTGCTCGTTTTTGGCGCAGAGCAGGAATGCGTTAAAGAATAGAATACAGTGAAGGTTTTACAGGGATGTTTTCTTGGTGAGGGAAAGAAAAACAGTATAAAAAACAGAACAGTGCTGTGGAAACAGTATGGTTCTGTTTTTTTGTTAGAAGAAGCAAAAGGTTCGTGTACCGGTTGACGGAAATGGGATTTTTGTGTAAAGTCTTGGATAGAGAATCCACAAGAAGGGAGGAACAATATGCTGGAGAAAGTGCGCAGAACCATTGCGCAATATCAAATGTGCGCCAGAGGAGATACCATTGTCATCGGTTTGTCCGGTGGGGCGGATTCCGTTGCACTGCTACATGTGATGCATACGCTGGCAAAAGAGGGGGGATGGCGTCTGCAGGCGGTACATGTGCATCATGGGCTGCGCGCAGTGGAGGCGGATGTGGATGCATCGTTTTCTGCAGAAATGGCACAGCGCATGGAAATTCCTTGTCAAGTGGTTTTTGTGGATGTGGCAGCAGAGGCAAAGCGAAGGAATATGGGTACGGAAGAAGCTGGGCGGCTGCTGCGCTATCAGGCGTTGGAACAGGCAGCCGGTTCTGATGGGAAAATTGCCGTAGCGCACCATGCCAATGACCAGGCGGAAACGCTGCTGATGCATCTATGCCGTGGAAGCGGCATGCAGGGCTTGGCGGGAATGGCTCCGGTGCGCGGTAATCTCCTGCGACCATTATTGTTTTGCAGCCGACAGGAGATCGAAGCGTATTGTTTGGCACAGGGGTTGTCATATTGTCTGGACAGCACCAACCAAGATATGGGATATACCAGAAATCGCATCCGCCATCAGGTGCTGCCGCTGTTGGAAGAGATTTACCACGGCAGCAGTGCGCATCTAGCGGAAACAGCAGAATTATTGGCAGTGGAACATGATTTGCTTCAGCAGTTGGCGGCGGAGGCGTTTGAGAAGGCAAAGCAGGCAGGTGCGCAGACGGCGTTGTCCTGCCCAGCATTGATGAGGATGCATACGGCGCTGCGGCGACGTGTGTTGCGGATGGCAGTAGAAGAAGTTTTGGGAAATACGGATCAGATGAGTCGTGCACATTTGCGCGCGGTAGAAGGGTTGTTGGAAAAGCAAAGCGGCAGCAGTGTACAAATTACGAAAGGAATGACAGTACGGCGGCAATACGATTGGTTATTGTTCCAAAAACAGAAAAAACAAACGACCGTATATGCGTATCCATTGCCTATCGGAACAGAAGTTTTGGTCAAAGAAGCGGGAATTCGGATACAGACGGGAATTTTTACGGAAAAAAACGCGGAATTTATCCTGGATGACTGTACGAAGTTATTGGATTATGATACAATAACACAAGCCTTGTGTTGCAGAACCCGGCGAGCAGGAGACCGGATTCGGCTTCCGGGCGGTACAAAAAAATTAAAAGCGTTTCTGATAGATGAAAAGATTCCGGCAGACAGACGAGCAGAGATGCCGTTGATTGCCTGCGGGGAGGAAATTGTCTGGATATACGGCGGCAGAGTATCGGAGAAATTTTTGCCAAGTGCTGCAACAACGACATATGTATGGATTCGGATTACGGAGGAGTCATCAACATGAAAGAAAGAGTAGAAGTTATGATCTCATCGGAGGAGATCTCCAAGCGTCTGGAAGAGATTGCAAAACAGGTACAGGAAGATTTCCATGGAGAGCAGATTGAGCTGGTCTGCGTGCTCAAAGGCGGCGTTGTCACAATGGTAGAGCTGGCGAAGAAGCTGCGTATGCCGGTGACGATGAATTTTATGGATGTTTCCAGTTATGGAGATGGGACGGAAAGCAGCGGGCATATTAAAATCCTGCGGGATTTGGATGAAGATATTACCGGTAAGAATGTGTTGTTGGTAGAGGATATCATTGACAGCGGCAGAACACTGGGATTGCTGCGTACTCTTTTGATTCAGAGAAACCCCAAGCTGTTCAAAATTTGTACTTTGCTGGATAAACCGGATCGCCGAGTGACTCAGGTACCGGTGGACTATGTGGGATTTACCATTCCGGATGCCTTTGTGGTAGGCTATGGCTTGGATTATGCGCAAAAGTACAGAAATTTGGATTATGTGGGCGTTGTGCATTTTGAAGAGGAATAAACGAAGGATTCACACAGCGGCGGTTTTGTATCGAATACGAAACGCCGCCGTATTTTTATGAGAAAAATGGTACGATCTGGAAATTTCTCATGAGATTTTAATCTAGTGTGAGAGACGGTTTTTTCGGAGAAAAAGCTGTTTTTTTCGGAAAATTTTCACATTTTCTTTCCAGAAAGGAAGATTGCCTTTTTGGATAAGGTGTGTTAAAATTATAAATTGATATGCCGTGTCTTTTTATGGATACGGAGAAAAAAGTATATTAGACTATAGGGGGGAATCTCTTGAGAAAATATTGGCAGTCGGCAGGCTTATATCTGCTGATCTTTGTAATCATTTTGGCGGTACTGGCATTCAGCGGCAGAGGAATGGTTCCGTCAGAGCAGGATGTGAAAACGTATACGTACAGCGATTTGCTGCGAGAGTTGGAACAGGATACGGTGAAGTCCGTCGAGATTACACGCAGCAAAGAAGTCAGCGATTATGCACAGGTGACGGCAACACTGGACGATGGTACCGTGATTACGGCAAACGCCCCCAGTGCAGAAGCCTTCACAGCTTTGGTCAATGCGATGCCGGCACAAGGAAGCGATATTGAGATCATCACGCCGGATGTGCCTAAGGAAAGTGTGCTTTCTGCAATGCTGCCTTCGCTGATCATTATGATTGTCATGGTTATTCTGTTTATGGTGATGTTTGGCAGAATGCAGGGCGGCGGCGGAAAAATGGCTTCCTTTGGCAAAAGTAAGGCAAAAATGAATCTGGATGATAAAAACAAAGTGACTTTTGATAATGTGGCAGGCTGCGATGAAGAAAAGGCAGAACTGGAGGAATTGGTACAATTTTTGAAAAACCCGAAGAAATTTACGGATTTGGGAGCAAGAATTCCCAAAGGCGTATTGTTAGTGGGACCCCCGGGGACTGGTAAAACACTGCTTGCTAAGGCGGTAGCTGGAGAAGCAGGCGTACCGTTTTTCTCCATATCTGGTTCAGACTTTGTGGAAATGTTTGTCGGTGTGGGGGCATCCCGTGTCCGCGACTTGTTTGATCAGGCGAAGAAAAATGCACCCAGTATTGTGTTTATTGACGAAATTGACGCAGTGGGCAGACGCAGAGGCGCAGGGCTGGGCGGCGGTCACGATGAAAGAGAACAGACGCTGAACCAATTACTGGTAGAGATGGACGGATTCGGCATCAATGAAAGTGTGATTATTATCGCAGCAACCAACCGTGCAGATATCTTGGACCCTGCGTTATTAAGACCGGGACGGTTTGACAGACAAGTATATGTCGGCAGACCGGATGTGAAAGGCAGAGAAGCCATCCTGCGGGTGCATGCCAAGGGCAAGCCGATGGCACCAGAAGTGGATTTGAAAGTAGTAGCACAGACGACTGCTGGATTTACTGGAGCGGATTTGGCAAACCTGCTCAATGAAGCAGCGCTGTTGTCCGCAAGAGAAGGAAAGCAAGCCATTGATATGGAATCTCTGCAAAAAGCATTGATTAAAATCGGTGTGGGAACAGAGAAGAAAACCAGAGTGATCTCGGATAAGGAAAAATATATTACGGCGTATCACGAAAGCGGGCATGCTATTTTATTTGAAGTACTCAGTGAGCTGGATCCAGTGCACAGCATTTCCATTATCCCTACTGGTATGGCAGGCGGGTATACCATGCCGTTGCCCGGAGAGGATAAGATGTATATGACCAAATTGTATATGGAACAGGAAATTATCAGTCTGTTAGGCGGACGCGCGGCGGAAGCGCTGGTGATCAAAGATATTACCACGGGCGCTTCCAATGACATTGAGCGTGCAACGGCGATGGCAAGAGGGATGGTAACTCGTTACGGCATGAGTGATATTCTGGGTCCGATTCAGTTTGGCGAGGACAGCAATGAAGTCTTTATCGGCAGAGATTGGGGGCATACCCGTAATTATGGCGAAGCGGTGGCAACGACTATTGACGAGGAAGTGAAACGGATTGTCATGGGCGCGTACAACGAGGCGATCCGCTTATTGCAGGAGAATATGGAAGTGTTGCATGCTTCTGCAAAATTGTTGGTGGAGAAGGAGAAAGTAACTGGAGAAGAATTCCGAAAACTGTTTGATGCAGAGGTACGGGCGGACATTTTGGGCTTGTCTGCACCGGAAGGATCGGAGCATACTGCTGCGGCAGAAGTAGATACAACGACACAAGATTAAGAAAGGGGATTATTTGAAATGGATTTTAACAACATTGTACCCGGCATGACGTTTGAAAGAGAATATATTGTGGAAGAAGGCGATACAGCGGCGCATTTTGGAAATGACCGCGTGCCTGTGCTGGCAACACCCAGACTGTTGTCTTGGATCGAAGGGACTTCCATCGGTACGGTTGCACCGTTTTTGCCGGAAGGATGGGAAACAGTAGGTACAACGTTTGATTTCCAGCATCTGGCGGCAACGCCGATTGGCATGAAGGTGCGTGTGGTTGCAGAAGTAACGGAAGTCAATGGGAAACTGCTGACCTATCATATCAAAGCATATGATGAAGTAGATAAAATCTGTGAAGGCACCCATGGACGCGCAATCATTGATTTGAAAAAATTCTTGGGACGCGTAAACACAAAAGGAAAAGCATAATTCGAAACGAAAAAGGCGTCGCAGAAGCATTCGTATCAGAAAAAACAACAACCAAGAGAGTTCCGTAAGTGCCGGTATTCTCTTGGTTGCTTTTCTATCGGATTTTTTGGAGCGAAGCAAGGGGGCGTCTTTTGTCTGGAAAGGCAGGCGAAAGGGCAATGTATCGCATATTGGAATTGCTGCGGCAAACGGATGCGTTTGTGTCGGGAGAAGAAATCGGCAGACAGCTTTCCATTTCACGAGCTGCGGTTTGGAAAGGAATTCGCAAACTGCGGCAAGAAGGATATGAGATTGAAGCAGTAACCAATCGGGGATATCGTTTGATTAGTCCGGAAACCATGTATAACCGGCAGGAGCTGGAAACAGGGATGAAAACCAGATATATGGGACATCCGATCTATTTTTATGCGGAAACGGATTCTACCAATAACCGAATCAGACAGCTGGCGGTAGAAGGCGCCGCAGAGGGGACGCTTGCTGTGGCGGAGGTACAAACCATGGGACGCGGGAGACGTGGAAAGCAATGGAGCTCTCCCGTCGGCTCAGGCGCATGGTTCAGTCTCTTGTTGCGTCCGGATATTCCGCCGGCAGAAGCATCTGTTTTGACATTATTGGGTGGATTGGCGGTCTGTCGTGCGCTGGAGGATATCAGCGGTATGCAGCCAGTGATCAAATGGCCGAATGATATTTTATTAAACGGGAAAAAGCTGGTAGGGATTTTGACGGAAATGGACTGTGAAATGAGTCAGGTGCATTTTGTGGTGCTGGGAATTGGGATCAATGTCAATACCAAAGCATTTCCGCCGGAGTTGGAAGAAGTGGCGACTTCTTTGTTTTTGGAAAGTGGCAAGACGTTTTCCAGAAAATTAGTTGTGCAGAAAACCATGGAGCGCCTGGAAGAGTATTATGATATCTTTCTTGCAGCAGGTGGGTTTGCGCCGTTGTTGGACGAGTATCGCAGACGGTGCGTCACATTGGGCAGGGAAGTGACGGTGCTGGAAGAGAAATCGTTTTTGGCAACGGCGCTGGATGTCACGCCGGAAGGAGAGTTGTTGGTACGGCGCAGTGACACAGGCGAAGAAATGGTAATATATTCCGGAGAGGTATCCATACGAGGAGGTGTATGATGGAGCGAAAAGTATTGGCGGCGGCAAGTTGTGCAGAGCAGAAATATTTTTTGGAACAGGAATTTGAAGCGCTGCCAGAAAGTATACAAGAGGAAGTACGCGTGATTTGTGTGGTGATGGCGCAGAAATTAAGATGCACGTTCTTGATGGGATTTACAGAGGCAGGAAAGCTGTATTTTGAAACAGTCAGACAAGAGGACGATTTCGATTTCGATGAGATTGGCGCGGAGTTGGAAATCAAACGAATCCAGCGGGAAAAAAAGGAATTATTGAAAGCGTTGGAATTGTGGTATGCTGTTTACTTTACAGAAGATGGTGAGCGAATCAAGGCGGAATTACTGAAAAAAGCGGAAGAATCAGATGCTGTCTCCTAAGTTTGTAAAAAAAATAACGAAAATTACGAAAAAAATATTGCAAACCGTTCATTTGCTGTTATAATGAATGTGGTTGCGCAAAACAACGGAAAATCGGGCGAAAGATGTCATGCGGTGTGTCTGCAGATATACTGGAGTCTGCCAAGGGCTGCGCGCCATATCATATCCATATCATCTTATATCACAAAAGAGTGAGAATGAAAGGAGCAAACGAATATGAGTGAGACAGCAGTAAACACAAAAGTGGCGAAGGCGAAAAAAATGTCAGTGGGAGAACTGACGACCATCGGATTGATGACGGGGATATTGTTAGTCATGTCCTTTACACCACTGGGATATTTCCATACGTTCGGACTGGATATTTCCTTGATGATGATTCCGGTGGCAATTGGTGCAATGGTGATTGGGCCCAAAGCAGGTATGTGGCTGGGATTGATTTTTGGCGCCACCAGTTTTTATCAGGCAATGACAGGAACATCCTGGTTTAGTGCGACATTGTTTAACATCAATCCGTTCTTCACCTTTTTGGTGTGTATTCCTACTAGAATGCTGATGGGGTATTTGGTAGGCGTACTGTTCGGATTGATCCGTAAAGTGGATCGTTCCCGTACCGTATGTTATTTTGCGGGCGGATTTTTGGCGGCATTTTTGAACACGGTGTTTTTCATGGGAACATTGCTGCTGTGTTTTTGGCATACAGAATTTATTCAAGGGATCAATGAAGGCTTGGGCGGTTTGAATCCGCTGTTGTTTGTGGGTGCATTTGTCGGCGTCAATGGTTTATTGGAGATGCCTGCAAGCTGTATTGTCGGCGGAATCGTATCCAAGGCGTTAGATAAGGCTTTTTATAAAAAACGTGTATCATGACATGGACGGAGAAACAAAACGGCGCGGGAGCATGGGCCCCGCGCCGTTTTATCCGACCGGAACGATGCGGGCAGAGGAGAATATGCATGATATTAGTCATTGATGTAAGCAATACCAATAGTACTTTGGGTGTGTTTGACGGAGAACAGCTGGTAGCAAGCTGGCGGTTATCCACGCTGAATAACCGCACTTCCGATGAAACAGGAATGTTGCTGCGTATGTTGTTTGTGCATTCGGAAGTAAATATTACAGAGATCGCTGCTGTTGTCGTTTCTTCTGTTGTACCCAACGTCATGTATTCGTTGTTAAGCGGCATTCGAAAATATTTGAAACGGGAGCCGATGGTGGTGCGTGCAGGTATGAAGACTGGCATCAATTTGCGGATGGAAAATCCAAAAGAGATGGGAACTGACCGGATTGTCAATCTGGTGGCGGCATATGAACTATACGGCGGACCGGCAATTGTGATTGATTATAGTACGGCAACGACATTTGATGTCGTCAGTGGAAGAGGAGAATTTTTGACCGGAATTACGGCGCCAGGCGTTCAGGTCTGTGCGGATGCATTGACCCAGCGTGCGGCACAGTTACCGAAAATTGAGATTAAGCGCCCGGATTCGCTGATTACCAAAAACACGGTTGACAGTATCCAAGCAGGATTGGTATTGGGACATATTGGAGAAACTAGGTATATCATTGATAAAATCAAGGAAGAACTGCATTTGCCGCAGATGAAGGTGATTGCCACCGGCGGTCTGGCGAAGGTGATTGATGAAAAGGAAGAAATCTTTGATGTATATGACCCGGTATTGGCGCTTCAGGGGCTGCGCCTGCTGTATGAGAAGAATAAGAACAGGAAATAGGAGGAAACACGATGCTTTTGGTTATTGATGTGGGGAATACCAATTATGTTTTGGGGGTATACCGCGGCAATAAATTGATGAAATGCTGGCGTATGGCAACCGCCGGCGTCAGAACGGCTGATGAAACGGGCATTTTTATCCATTCCCTGTTTGATGCGTCTGAAGTAAGGGCAAGCAGCATAGATGCGGTCATCATTTCTTCGGTAGTACCGGATATTATGTATTCTTTGACACAGGGCATTCGGAAGTATTTCCATATTGAACCGATGATTGTCAGCGTAGGCATGAAAACGGGAATTTCCATCAAACGGGACAATCCTAAAGGGGTTGGGGCAGACCGAATTGTCAATTTGGTAGCGGCAAATGAAATTTATGGCGGACCAGCAGTGGTCATTGATTACGGAACTGCGAATACCTTTGATGTAATCAATGGAAAGTCAGAATTTATTACAGGATTGATTACACCGGGGATTACGGTCTGTGCGGACGCATTGACCCAGCGTGCGGCACAGTTGCCAAAGATAGAAATCAAAAAGCCCAAATCCATCATTGTGAAGAATACAGTTGGCAGCATTCAGGCAGGGCTGGTGTTGGGACATATTGGGCAAACGATTTATATCATTGAACAGCTGAAAAAGGAATTGGATATGCCAGATATGAAGGTCGTTGCCACGGGCGGGCTTGCTAGAGTCATTGATCCGGATCGAAAGATTTTTGATGTGTTAGACCCGGTGCTGACGCTGAAAGGGCTGAATATCTTGTACCATAAGAATAAATAAACCAGGCGGCAGGCAGGCGGAATCGATTTTGTTTCCAGGCTTGCCTGTTTTTTTGGTCTGGCAGGATAGAAAAAACGGAATGTTTTTGGAGGGAAGCGAATGAAAATTGGAACGGTAACCTTAGAGAATAACGTATTTCTGGCACCGATGGCAGGAGTGACAGATTTGCCGTTTCGCATATTATGCAAAGAAATGGGCTGTGGCTTGGTATATTCGGAAATGGTCAGTGCAAAAGGGATATTATATCACAGTAAAAACACGGAGGAACTGCTTCATGTGGAGGAAGCAGAACGCCCCGTCGCTATACAGCTGTTTGGTTCGGATCCGCGCATTTTAGGTGAAATGGGAAAGCGAATAGAGTCATATCCTTTTGATATTTTAGATGTGAATATGGGATGCCCGGCGCCCAAAATTGTAAAAAACGGCGAAGGCAGCGCATTAACCAAAACGCCGGAATTGGTTGGGGAAATTATTCGGGCATTGGTGGAGAGCCAAAAAAAGCCGGTAACAGTGAAATTCCGAAAGGGATTTGACGACGACCATATCAATGCAGTCGAAATTGCAAAAATTGCAGAAGCCAATGGCGCATCGGCAGTCGCAGTGCACGGTCGCACCAGAGAGCAGTATTACAGTGGGAAGGCAGACTGGGAAATTATTCGTCAGGTAAAAGAAGCGGTGTCTATTCCGGTGATTGGTAATGGAGATGTGTTTACACCGGAGGATGCAAAAGCGTTGCTGGAAACAACCGGTTGTGATGCAATCATGGTAGGGCGTGGTGCGCAAGGAAATCCGTGGTTGTTTCGTCGGATTCTGCATTACTTGCAGACAGGAGAATTGTTGGAAGAACCCACAGCACAGGAGCGCGTGGAAAAGGCCCTGCGTCATGCCCGTATGCTGATTGCATACAAAGGTGCGTATATCGGCGTACGAGAGATGCGCAAGCATTTGGCGTGGTATATGAAAGGTCTGCCGGGCGCATCAGAGTTGAGAGGAAAGATGAATGCACTGGAGAGCTATGAACAGATGCAGGCACTGCTGGAGGCGTATCTGGAAAAACGACGCTGCGATTAAGCAGGAAGAAACAAGTTTTTTGGAGTCATTGGGTGCAGAATTATTTTAGAGATAATGGGAAAGAAAAAATATTTTCCTGCCGTAAGAGCGCGTAACAGGGAGAAAATAAGGCGAGTATGGTGACAGTATCTTATCAGTTTCTTTGGAATGATCGAAGCAAGCATGGGAAATTACGGACAGATGCAGGTTAGGGATGTTTGGACGGAGAAAGAGAGCGTTATCGTCCCAATGAGATGTATGGCACGTGGTAGACAGGTGCTTTGTTGGGTTATGTATTGTTCCGGGATGAGCAGATGCCAATACAGAAAAATATAAGCAAGGAGCGGATATTACAAAAAGTGACGGATATGGCTATGTTCGGTTCAGATGTATCGGAGGTAGAAGGGTAGTAATCGGAGAAAAAAGATGCGGGCAAGAGATTCCTCAAGCTCGCATCTTTTTTGGTATATATGCAGTATGCACGATGAAAACATACTGCCAACAAGGATAGGGAGATGTTATCTATGGAAAATCCGATGGCACAGCTTAGAAAGAAAGGTTTCTTTCTGTGGGGTGTCATCAGATGGAGTTGTCTGTGCTTCTGCTTCTTTCATCAGCAGGAGTTGACTATCAACTGGTACGGCTGTTGCCGGTTTTTTGACGTACATACCATCTGAACACAGAATACGCGCTTTGACGCTGTCTGCACAAGATGCATCCATGATATGATGGATTTGCTCCTGAATTTGTGGGTTGTAAACCGGACAGGCAACTTCTACCCGGCGCTCTGTATTTCGGGTCATGAAATCGGCGGAGGATAGATACATTTTTTCGTTTTTCCCAGTGCCAAAGCAATAAATACGGGAATGTTCCAAAAATCGCCCAACCACGTTAAATACCTGGATGTTTTCTGTCTTGCCGGGCACCTGTGGCAACAGGCAGCATATGCCGCGAATCATCATTTGAATGCGGACGCCAGCACAGGACGCTTCTTTCAGCCGCTCTATGATGTCAATGTCCGTCAGGGAATTCAGCTTTAAGAAAATACGCCCGTTTTCTCCTTTGGCAATTTCTTCGTCAATCAGCTGCAAAATAGTGCTTTTTAAGCTGACCGGTGCTACCAGCAAATATTGATAGTTGCCCATGAGGTTTCCAATACCCATATTCTGGAAGAAAATATTGGCATCCTGCCCAATTTTTTGATCGGCAGTCATCAGAGATAAATCGGTGTACATAGCAGCTGTTTTTTCATTGTAATTTCCGGTGCCGATTTGTGTGATATATCGAATTTCCCCACGTTCCTTTTTGGTAATGAGGCAAAGTTTGGAATGCACTTTATAATTTTCCAGACCATAAATGATGGTACAGCCAGCTTCTTCTAAGCGCTCGGACCAGTCGATGTTGTTCTGTTCGTCAAAGCGTGCCCGCAGTTCGATCAGGACGGTAACATCTTTGCCATTTTCTGCCGCATTGCAGAGATATTCTACTAATTTGGTTTTACGCGCCAAACGATAGATGGTGATTTTGATGGAAATCACGGTCGGGTCATTGGAGGCTTCTTTGATCATTTGTAAAAATGGCTCCATGCTTTCATAAGGATAGGAAAGCAGAAGATCCTCTTTCTGTACCTGCCGTAAGATGCTTTCGTTTTTATGGATACGAGCGGGATACTGGGGTTTGAATTCCGGGTAGGTCAACGCTTTGCGTTTTGCCTCTGGTAATTTATCTGCCAGGGAATAGACATAGTCCATAGTCATGGGAGAAACGGTAATATAAATCATGGAAGGTGTCAGCGTCAGATGCTCGCAAAGATAAGAGAGAAATCGGTCGCTGAGAGATGCAGAAACTTCCAAACGTACCGGCGCCAGTCGACGGCGTTGTCCCAAGACTTTCTTCATTTTATTGCGAAAGTCGTTGCCTACGTCAAACGCTTCGTCATCGGGATTGATGTCTGCATTTCTGGTGACACAGATGCAGGCTTTTTCATCGATGACATAGTTCTCGAATACTAAGTGCAGAAATTCTAAGATAATATGCTCCATACGGATATATCGCAATTCATGCCCTGGTAGAAACAGCAGATCTGGCAGGGCAAGAGGAACGGGAATGACTGCAAAGGAATATTTATTTTTTAGTTTCAGCATAGCGCAGACATGAATGACTTTGTTCTGCAAGTGCGGAAATGGATGATGTGTATCTATAATCTGCGGCGAGAGAATCGGTAAAATGGAAGACTTGAAATATTGTTTGACATATTTCTGTTCCACCGGTTCCAATTCTGCATAGGTGAGATGGGAAACACCATGTGCCCGCAGCTGTGTTTCGATGCTTTGAAAGAGAATATCGCGTTTTTCACAAAGGGGGCGCACTTCCCGATAGATACATTCCAATTGCTGTTGGGGCGTCATGCCGGATTTATTGTCGATAGCATGCGCTTTGACGTGCATCATATCAAACAGGCTGCCAACACGGATCATAAAGAATTCATCCAGGTTGCTGGAAAAGATAGCCAGAAATTTCAGGCGCTCCAATAACGGGAGTGTTTCATCCGTCGCCTCGCTCAATACGCGATCATTGAATTTGAGCCAGGATAATTCACGATTCTGCGTAAAGGTATAAGACTTAGCGTCCATGCAATTTCCCCCTCTGTTCCAGTAGATAGTATAGATATCCTTCTCTGACACCATATGGTACAGTTGTAATTTTTGTGATGCCGTAAAAATCTGCAATGGTATATAATACTGCCGCACCGGGCAAAAACGTATGGATACGATCCGGTGCTGTTTTCAATAGTTGTTTGATAAAAATATCCGGTGTATGCACGGCACTGTCTAAGATTTCGCGCAAATCCGCCGGTACATAAGACGCAATGGACATTTCCGGTTTTTTCTGGAATGCCTGCACCATCTTTAAGGCGGCACGGGCAGTACCCCCGACTGCACATAGATCAGATGGTGCTGCCTTTGGCGGCGGAAGCTCCTGTAATTTTTTGCGCATTTCTTTTTGGATTTGCTGCAGTTCTGATTTTCTGGCAATCAGATGATTTTTTACATATTGCTGATATAAATTCAAAGAGCCCGTGGGCAATGAAGTTGCCGTTTGTATGGCATGCTGTCGGTAAAATACCAATTCGGTACTGCCGCCGCCAATGTCCGTCAGCAGTCCATGCTCCATATCCATGACCTGTAGGGCACCATAGTAGTCGAAAATGGCTTCTTCCTCACCGGATAAAATGCGAACATCAAATCCGCAATTTTCCTTGATGGCTTCCAGCACTTCCGGTGCATTGTTGATGTTTCGCAGGGAAGCGGTGGCAAACGGGAATACTTCCTGAATGGTCATATGATCCAAAATTTCACGGAATTCGCTGAGTACGGAAACAGCTTTGCGGATTCCGCTTTTTTTCAAGCAACGATCTTTATTCAGATATCCTGCCAGACCGGCAGGGCTTTTTTTATTAAGCAAAGATTTGATCTGATTCTGTTCTATTTTATAAAGCACCAAGCGAATGGTGTTGGAACCAATGTCAATGACTGCGTACACAATTTTCCCTCTTTTTCTTCTTTTTCTGACGTCATGTTACTCGTTTTTTATAAAATTAGCCTGCGGAGTTTTGTTAAATGTTTGTAAAATGTGGATGCGGCATACCTGCAAGCGGTTGCTAGGTATGCCGCTGTTTCTGGAGGAAAACTTAAGGTTTTCGATTGGCTTTCCCGCAGAGTTGATGGATTTCCATGCGTACTACAGAGGTTTGCTTCCAGTATTTTTCCATGTAGGCATCAATGGCTTCTGCTGTATGAGGCGTATAGCGTTGGCACAGCAGGCGCAGTGCATGCCGTTTTTCTTCTTCATCCGTAACGAAAGCGGCGCTGCCTTCGGCAATTGCACTGGCATAGCGTGTGGTGAATGCTTCGCCATCCGGCTCGCTAAAGGAGACAAATGTCATGCAGGCATTTGCGTTTTGTGCTAAATTTTCCATTTTTCTGCCATTATTGGCGCAGTGGAAATAGATGTGATCTTCTTCCACAACTGGAGAAATTGGCACACCGTAAGGAAATCCATCCGCATCTGCAGTGGAAAATACGGCATAAGTGCATGTTTCCATAATTTTTTTGGTATCCGTTGGATCGATCATACGATCTTTGCGTCGTAAATGGGTTTCTTTGGTACTCATTGGAATCCTCCCTTTCATCTTTGTTTGTCGTGTTTTTTCTATTGTACCACATTTTGTGTGGATGAAAGAGTAAATTTTGTCTGTGAAAAATTTTTTTCTTTACAGATCCATTTGTCTGTGCTATACTGAAGCCATCCAAAATAATACCCCACAGGGGTGTAGGGAGAGAGACATGTGAAAGCAGATAAAGCAAAAATCAATCGATTGCTGAAAACAGCCAGAGGGCAGCTAGACGGCATTTTGAAGATGGTAGAAGAGGATCGATATTGTATGGATATTTCCTACCAGTTGATGGCGACAGAAGCGATTTTAAATAAAGCCAACAAAGAAATTCTGACAGCACATCTGAAAAGCTGTGTCACTGGAGCGAAAACGGATGCGGAACGGGAAGAAAAAGTGGATGAATTGGTGGCGATGCTGGGTAAAATACTGTAAAAAAGGAGGAGGCGGAAGAGATGAAACAAAAATTTGATGTAACGGGCATGACCTGCTCAGCGTGTTCCGCCCATGTGGAGAAAAGCGTACGCAAATTAGAAGGCATTGCGGATGTGAATGTGAATTTACTGCAAAACAGTATGGTGGTGGAATACGACGCTGGGCGGCTGCAGGAGGCAGATATCATTCGTGCAGTGGAAAGCGGTGGTTATGGTGCTTCGGTGCATGGACAAACGCAGGCTGCAGCTGCGCCGACAAACGTTGCGGCAGAAGAAATGCAGCAAATGAAGCGGCGGCTGATTGCATCCTTTTGTTTTTTGATCCCATTGTTTTATCTCTCTATGGGGCATATGATGGGCGCACCGCTCCCGTCTGTGCTGCTCGGAGAGGAACATGTGATGATTTTTGCACTGACACAGCTATTGTTGACATTGCCGGTGCTGATGATCAATCGAAAATATTTTGTGGTAGGGTTCCGAGCCTTGTGGAACCGTGCGCCGAATATGGACTCCCTGATTGCGTTGGGTGCGGCGGCATCCGTGGTATACAGCATCTTTGCGATGTATGCGATGGCGTATGCTATGGGGCATGGTGATTACATGACGGCACATCATTACGGTATGGAGCTGTATTTTGAGTCGGCAGCAATGATTTTAACACTGATTACCGTAGGGAAATATATGGAGACCCGTTCCAAAGGGAAAACATCAGAAGCGATCAGCAAACTGATGGATCTAGCCCCCAAAACGGCTACTGTCCTGCGGGATGGTGCAGAAGAGGAAGTTCCTGTGGAACAGGTAATGGTTGGAGATACTGTCATTGTGCGACCCGGTCAACGAATACCAGTGGACGGAAAGATTATGGAAGGATTTTCAGCAGTAGATGAAAGTGCAATTACTGGAGAAAGTATTCCGGTAGAAAAACAAGTCGGCGATACTGTCATTGGAGCAACGGTCAATAAGAGCGGATATTTCCGTATGACTGCAACCCGTGTTGGCAGTGATACCACATTAAGTCAGATCATTGCGCTGGTGGAAGAAGCAGGAGCGTCGAAAGCGCCAATTGCAAAACTGGCAGATCGAGTCAGTGGTGTATTTGTACCGGTGGTGATCGCCATCGCAGTGTTGGCGGCGGTGATTTGGTATGTTGCAGGAGAACAGTCATTCTCCTTTGCATTGTCCATTGGGATTGCAGTTCTGGTGATTTCCTGCCCCTGCGCCCTTGGCTTGGCGACGCCCACAGCAATCATGGTGGGAACGGGAAAAGGCGCGGAGTACGGCATTTTAGTCAAATCTGCGGAAAGTTTAGAGATTGCTCATCAAGTGCAAACAGTAGTGCTGGATAAAACCGGTACACTAACGGAAGGCAAACCAATCGTAACCGATGTCGTACTGGCAAAAGGCGTTCTACGCAACCATTTGCTTCGACAAGCAGCAGCAGTGGAAGCGCTTTCGGAACATCCGTTGGCAGAAGCGATTGTTTCCTATGCCAAAGAAAAAGAGATTTCCATTGATACAGCAGACCATTTGGTGGCTACCGCAGGGCAAGGCGTGGAAGCGGATGTGAATGGCAAGCATATTTTGGCAGGCAATCGCAAAATGATGCAGGAAAGAGGCATTGCCATTGACGAATGGGAAGAACAAGCGGCGGCATTGGCGCAAGCAGGCAAAACGCCATTGTTTTTTGCAGAAGATGGTGTTTTTTTGGGAATGCTGGCATTGGCGGATACGCTGAAACCTACCAGTAAGGCGGCAGTAGATGCATTTCATCAAATGGGTATTGATGTTGTAATGTTGACGGGGGATAATCGTCGAACCGCGCAGGCGATTGCTGCAGAATTGGGCATTACCGCTGTGGCAGAAGTACTGCCGCAAGACAAAGAACGGGAAGTGCGCCGTTTGCAGGAAAGCGGCAAGAAAGTCGCCATGGTTGGGGATGGTATCAACGATGCACCGGCGCTGATGCGTGCAGACGTAGGGATTGCCATTGGCGCTGGAACGGATGTGGCAATGGAATCGGCGGATATCGTTTTGATGAAAAGTGATTTGATGGATGCGGTGACTGCGGTAGAATTGAGTCACGCGACCATTCGAAATATCAAACAAAATCTGTTTTGGGCGTTTTTCTATAATGCTTGCGGTATTCCCTTGGCGGCGGGTGTCTTTTATCCATTGCTGGAATGGAAGCTCAACCCCATGTTTGCCGCAGCAGCAATGAGTTTTAGTTCAGCTTTTGTCGTAGGGAACGCACTGCGGCTCAAGTTGTTCCGTCCCAAATACGAAAAGCAGCCGGCGGAAGAAGAAGGGCCGAAACAGATGATAGAACCAAAGGAGGAAACAGGGATGAAAAAAGTATTGAAAATCGAAGGAATGATGTGCAATCATTGCACGGGCAGAGTGGAAAAGGCGTTAAACGAGATGGACGGTGTATCTGCAGAAGTGAGTCTGGAAGGCAAGAGTGCAACGGTGACGTTATCTAAAGATGTTAGTGATGATGCTTTGGTACAGGCAGTCACCGATGCAGGCTATGAAGTGGTAGAGATTCAGTAAACAACAATGTTTGCAGCATGGGAAGTTCTCATGCTGCTTTTCTGTTTTGCAACATGTAGCTTATGCCAAAGGAACAAACGGCAGATATGCAGAGCAGAAAGAATGTGTATTTCTGCCAAAACAGTCGACATGTATAAATAAGCTTCAAAGAAGTATGGGAAGCAGCAGAATTATTGTCGAGATTTTTGGCTGGAAGCAGTTTCGTCGGTGAATTGCCGGTTATTATTTTGCCGTTTTTGTTTTTGAAGCAAGTGGAGTATGGAGAGTGCACATTTGAGATTCTATTGGTATCAACAGAGGAGAAAAGAGACTGTTGTCTGGCAGGATAAAGGAATTCCGGTGTTTGAATACAAAGAATATTCTTGGTTTTTGTGACGGCAGTGTAGGATGATTGGTAAAAGGAATGACTGAATGATGGAAGTATGGTTTGCAGATCGGAATTGTCATGCCAGTACATGCGGTAAGAGAGATGGAATCGTCAGAATATGAAGGAAAAGATGTCGCGGTCTTTGGAATGGCGATAAAATAAAGATATGCAGATAAAAAGGAGAAAACAAAATGAAGACTACGCTCCATCTCTATGATACTGAACAAAAGGTGCGGCAAAACAGTTTGCGGAAGAAATGACGTCTAGTGGAATGGTCGGGGAGATTCACACTGGAACAGGAAACTTGCGGTATGAATATTAATTTCCTATGGATGACAGAGAAACTGTACTTTTGATAGATAGCTGGGCAGAACGGCAGTTTCTGGAGGTGCATCATGCTTCGCCTATGATGGAAACAATGCAGGAACTAAGAGAAAAATATGATTTGCAAATGAAGGTGGAGCGGTATCGTTCTGGGGAAACGCGGGCAATGGCAAAGGGGGAATCGTTTATCAGGAAATAAAGAATTGGCGCAATGGCAAAGGCAGATGTGTCAGGAACCGAAATATGGAAATGCGAAAAAGAGTGGTGTACAGGCAAAGATGCTTGAGATGTTTGCATCCGGCGGCTGGAAAAGATGGCAAAGCGGGGGATTTCCAGAGCACAGAGGTCTGGAACAATGACGGCATCCGGCGAAACTGTTCAGGCTCAACCGGATGCGTCAAACGGAATCAACGATAGGGGATAGGGAAATCAGATGTGATATTGTAACATCGTACCCTATGGGTGAGGAGTGTCCGGTTTATGAATGTTGGGAGACGGAAGTTGTATTTGTCCGTGAGACAGGCGGCAAAAGACTTTTCAGATAGGCTTTATCCTCTGGGGAAATCCTGCGGGATTCACAAGCCTTTTGTACGAATTTCCGAAATGTCCATGCTTCCGGCGGACAGGCTTGCAGATAGGCGGCTGTCTGATCCCGGAATTTTGCCCATGCGGTTGCAAACAGCCATGCTTGTGCCATACGAACATAATAAAAATCCGATTGTACGGCGCCAGTGCGTTGCAGTACCTCTGTAATGGTGTCTTCCTGCAGATACTGGGCGAGCATGATGATGAGTCCAACCCGCAGTGCCCAAGGATTTTTGGAAGAGAGATAGGACAAAATATGGTCAAAATAATGGGCTTTGTTTTCCGGTATGGATAGTACTTGACGCAGGGAAGAACAAAAGGTATCACAGGTGCCCCAGTTTTCCGTCAGCACTTCTGCCATATGGTCGCTGTGAGGCAGGAATTCGAAATAGGGTAAGGTTGCAGATACAAATCCATATAATAGGCGTTCCTCATGAAATGTGGTGCCGCAGACAGAAAGAAAACCTCGGCTGTCGCCTTTGCCGATTTCTTTTGCCAGTTTACGCAGCTGCGGCAGACGAATGCCCAATACAGGCAGATCGGATACTAGGAGTTTTTGGTGAAACGCCTGATAGTCGGGGTCTGCTTGTTCGCTTAGTTGTTGTAAAAAAGCAGCATATTGGGTTGGCTGCCATTGTATATGCTGAAGTTCCATAAAAAAACCTCCTTTTCTTTTCAGCATATCATAAATCAGACAAAAAAAGAAGACGGCAGTTGTTGGGGGAAATGCCGTCTTCTTTCGTAGGTATGTTACTGTCGGAGACGAAAAAAGGTTCGGAGGCACTTTTTTCGTTCGGAGAGACAATAACATGAAGAGATGAAAAGTTTTGTATCAGGCGCAAGCCATCAAAGGGGAAGATGGATGCGCCGAAACAATCGTTTCTGTATACAAAAACATTGCAATTTGTATACAAATATTATGATGCATGATTTTGAAAGAAAAGTCAATGGGAAAATAGAAAAATTAAAGTTTGAAAAATTTTTTCAGCGAAAGGTTGTACAAAGGGACAAGATTTGATACCATAAAGAAAAGAGTGGATGGGGAGCGAAGCGGCATGAAAACAAGAGAGTCGATGGAAAACTATCTGGAAACCATACTGATTTTGGAGAAAAGCTGTAATTATGTCCGTGCAATTGATATTGCGACAGAGTTGGGATTCAGCAAGCCCAGCGTCAGCAATGCAATGAAAAAACTGCGCGCAGAAGGCTATATCACGGTGGAGGAAAATCGGATACTGCTGACAGATGCGGGCAGAGCGGTCGCAGAAGCGATTTATGAACGGCATTGTGTCATTGCCGATTCTCTGATGCGGATTGGCGTGTCCAGAAAAACAGCATTGGAAGATGCCTGCCGGATGGAACATATCATCAGTGAAGAAACATTCGACTGTATGAAGCGTCATCATCAGGCAAGTCTGGATAAAAAATAGAATGAGAAAAAGCCTTCGGTTGATCAAAAACGGAAGGCTTTTTTGCGTATTAAATGGATATTTGCCCGGCGTTGTTAGCAGATAGGAAAGATTACATTGTTTCTGCCCACTGCGGAATACAGAGGAGTCCTTTATCCATAGTACTTATTGAAAATAGGAATATCCGTACAGTTTTCCTGCGGCAGGGGTTTCTCCGTGCCGCAGAGAGATCAGTTCGGATACGGTAACCAACTGATATCCTTGCTGCAATAACTCTGGAACCAATTGTTCCGTTGCTTCTGCTGTTGCATCATAAATGCCGTGCATTAAGATTACTTTGCCATCCAAGTTGCCTTCGGCTCGAATGGATTGCAGAATGCTGTCGGCATTCCGGGTTTTCCAATCCATGGTGTCCACCGACCAAGTGACGATTGGCAGTGGTATCGTTGCCTGCACGGTGGCGTTGGTATTGCCATAGGGTGGGCGGAAAGCGGTAGGCTGAACGCCTGCTTTGGCAAAGGCTTCCGCTGTCTTTTGTACATCTTCCCGGATTTGGGCGGCAGTCAACTGGCAAAAGTCCTTATGGTCGTAAGAATGGCTGGCAACCTCGCAGCCCAGTGCAGCTTCTCGCGCAACCACTTCTGGATATTGTGCAACGCGGTAGCCGACATCATAAAAGGTGGCGACAACGGCATATTCTTCCAAAACATCCAGGATCGCATTGGTTGCGGTCGGGCTGGGACCGTCGTCGTAGGTCAGCGCAACCATTGGTTTGTCCGCTGAAAGGACGCGGGTGCTCGTTTCGGATGCGTTTTCTTCCGATACAGGTCCATTGGGTTCTTCCGGCGCTGCTGATTCGGCAGATGTTTCTTGGGGCAGTGCAGGCACCTCATCAGTCAAAAAGGAGCCGGCAAAAACATCTCTGGATAGTTCCAAACGCAGCGCGCCATAAGAGCCAGGAAGCAGTTCATATTTGTCAAAATAAAAAATCACAGCGTCATCTGTCAGTGCAAAGGTGTCAAATCGCCCATTCTCTGGCGCAAGCAATGTGCGATAGTCTCCAAACAATACCCGACCATAGACAGGATCCTCTGTCAGATCTAAGATAACGGCGTCGGCAGCTTTTTGCCGATAGGAATCCCGAAAAATGTCGGAGGAAGATAATACTGCGCCGCTTTCCCAGTCAAACAGATAGGTATGCCAGTTGGAAAAGGTGATGGACGAACCTTCTGTGACGCGGGTTTCCTGAAAAGAAATGCTGCAAATATTCTCCGTTCGGTAAGACTCATAGGAAAGATACAAGACGCTATTGGGTATCCGCTCCGAGGGGTCAGCGGGATGGGTTTGCTGAGCAAAGCTGTTGCAGATCTGCCGAACTGCATGACGGATGCTTTCATCTAGCGCTGCGTGATCGGTTTGCGGATATTGCAGCGCGTAAGCAGCCGGTTCGCCGTAGAGAATCTTCTGTACAGGGGTACCGAGGGTTTGTCGATCTGCAAATGGCTGGCAATATGTATTGGCGTCTGTCGTTAACGCGTTGATTTTGCTCTGGGTGCTGGCTGCTTGGGCGATCGTGGAAAATCCAAGCAGCAGGATTAGTGTGCAGATGGTGCAGCATATAAACCAGTGTCTTTTTTTCACAGAATTCCTCCTTCAGGCGCGGTAATCCGGATGCAGATAGCGTCCTTTGTTTGCAGTGCTTCTGCCGTATTGAATGGCTTCCTGCGGGCAATGCTGCAAACAGGACATGCACATATGGCAGCGTTCCTCTTCCCAAAAAGGGACGCCTGCTGTCATGGTAATACAGCCGGCAGTGCAGACTTTGGCGCAGATGCCGCAGCCAATACAGTCCACGGTGGGATAGAATTTTTTGGTCTTTGTCGCAAAGCGGCGGAACAGCGGATTGATCAGGTTGCTGAGCAGTGCACTGCCTTTTCCTTTTTTGACGCGGAAGAAATCCCGTCGTTCCAGTTTGACAGCGCGCAAAATCAGAGAAAGCGTTTCGTCTGCTTGTTGGAGCAGCTGTGCCTGCTGTGCCTCGGACGGTGCGCGGAAAAGCACTGCATAATTATCCGGCATAATGACAGAATATCCACTGTCTAATGTAAGACCATTTTCCCGCAGCGCGGCTTCCAATATCGCCATGGTTTCCCCGGCGGACTGACCACAGGTACAGACGGCATAGGTATACAGTTCGCCTTCATAATACAGCTCCAGCTGGCGGATGAATTGTTCCACCACAAGCGGCGGCGCCCAAGCGTGTACCGGAAAGATAAATCCCAGCTTTTCTCCTTTCTGTAAAGTATAAGAAAAGGACTGTTCTCTTTGGGCTTTCGCCAAATCAACCATGCGATCTCCCAAACCTTCTGCCATGACTTTAGCGGCGTGATAAGAATTTCCGGAACCGGAAAAATAAAAAATCATTGCAAAAACCTCCCCGAATGCATTTTATTTTCCTTTAGATATATCATATCATACTTTCTTGCCGATAGTTTTGCATTTTTATTAAGGTTTTATCACTTTTTTATAAAGGAAGCGGTATATAGAAAAATGGAGCGTGATTTCAAACGCTCCATTTTTGCGGCAAATACGGATATATGCGGATTACAGATGTTCCAAAACATCTGCGGAAACATACAGGATACCATCTGTCAGGACGGGTGCAGCGGAAGCGATCATAGCCATATCCCCTTCTACCACGTAGGTGGTGCTGCCCAAGGTGATTTCGGAAACCAGATTGTCTTTTTCCAGCAGAACCGGTGCTGTTTTGCCCTGCCAGGTTACGGTATAACCTTTTGCTTCCACGGCGTCACGCAGGGCAACCATGGAGTCTGCTTGTTGTGTGGTTACTTCTCTGGATACAGCATCGGGAGTGTCTGTTTCTTCAGGGACTGTTTCTGTCCGTTCTTCCAGCAGCAGTACGAACGAAGGTGTGGTCTGTGCAGGAATGCTTCTGGTGGTTACATCGTAGAATACAGCGGCATTTTTGCCTTTGATGTCATCGGCACTTAAGATACTTCTGGTGCCTAATGTAGTCAGGATATTGGTTTCTTCCGAGATGTTTAACTGCAGCAAGTCTGCTTGATTGAGCAGTTCGTCGTTAAAATATCCAACAGAAACTGCGCCCTGATCCGCGTTGGCAATGACTGCTGTTACACTTCCCAGATAGGGAGGCATGCTCATGCCCATAGGGCTGTTGATGCCGTAAATGACTGTAACGCTCATACCGTCGGTCAAAGTATCGGCTGTGACGATACTGCCGCTTTCCCTGTCTGCGATAACGGTGCCTGCGGCAACAACAAAGCGCAGCCCGCCGGTTTCATTCTCAATGGTAATGACCTGATTGCCATCCTGTGATTCGGAAATTTCCGAGATGGTACCAGTGGTGGCGGTATAGGCGGAAGTGTTTTCTTCTGCTGTAGTTTCTGCCAGTACGGCAGAGGTTGTGGTTTCACCTTTCATTACATCTGCATAAACGGCTGTACCGCTCACTACAGTAAATGCCAGTGTCAATGCCATGATTTTGTTCCAATTCTGTTTCATTGTCGATTCCTCCTAGTCGTTTTCTATATTTTTGATGCTTGAGATTTCTTGTTTTTGTTGTTGACAGTTACTATGACGCAGGTGTTTTTCTAAAAGTTCCGCAAAAAATAAAAAAATTTGTAAATTCTTTTTTTGCTGCGGAACTACGCTGGAAAAGGCTGCAGATTTGGGGACGATGAGCAGGTAATTCATTTTTGTTTGTTGTTTGTAGGAAAAAAGGCATAGGACAGTAGGAAGTCGCCATATATATGAAAGCAGAAACTTCGGGAAAGGAATGGCAGGTATGAAAGCGGTAATTTTGGCGGGAGGGTTTGGTACACGCATATCAGAGGAATCGCATTTGCGCCCTAAGCCGATGGTGGAAATTGGCGGCAGACCGATTTTATGGCACATCATGAAGCTGTTTGGGGCTTACGGTATTACAGACTTTGTGATTTGCTGCGGGTACAAAGGGTACTGCATCAAGGAATATTTTTCCCATTATGGACTGTATCACAGTGACGTGACGTTTGACTTTCGGAAAGAAGGGCGTGTGGAAATCCATCACAGCCAGACGGAACCTTGGCGGATTACGTTAGCGGATACGGGATATGCGACTATGACGGGCGGCAGGATCCGTAAAGTGGCGCCGTATTTAGAGGGAGAGCGGTTTTTTCTGACGTATGGAGACGGTGTGGCAGATGTGAATTTGGAGCAGTTATTGGCATATCACCAGGAAAAAGGGAAGAAAGCTACAATGACGGTGGTACAGCCAGAAGGGCGGTTCGGTGTAACAGAATTAGAAAACGGCTGTGTCAAACGGTTTCGGGAAAAGGCAAAAGAGGATGGCGGTTGGATCAACGGTGGATTTTTTGTGTTGGAACCGGATATTTTTCCTTATTTGGATGGAGCGGACACAGTATGGGAACAGGAGCCGTTGGAGCGGTTGGCACAGGAGGGCGAGTTAGCGGCTTATGCACATCATGGCTTTTGGCAGTGTATGGATACGGTACGGGACAGACAAAAATTGGAAGAACTTTGGAAAGTGGGTGCGCCATGGAAAGTATGGAGCGAATGAAAGCGTTTTACCATGGAAAACGGGTGCTGGTGACCGGGCATACCGGATTCAAAGGGGCATGGCTGTGCCGCTGGCTGCTGGATATGGGGGCAAAAGTTTGGGGATATGCGCTGCCGCCGGAACCGGAACGGTTATATGAACTATTGTCATGGGACGGATTGGTTTCCTGCCAAGCTGACCTGAGGGATGTCAACACACTGGCGGATGTTGTGCAGCAGGCAGCGCCGCAGATCGTGTTTCATTTGGCGGCGCAGCCACTGGTGGCAGAAGGGTACCAGCATCCAGTGGAAACATATGATATCAATGTCATGGGAACGGTACATCTGTTGGATTGTTTGCGGAAAACGGAAGCGCTGCGTTCTGTGGTTGTTGTGACGACGGACAAAGTATATGCCAATCAGGAACAGACGGCGGGATATGAAGAAACAGCGCCATTGGATGGGTATGATCCTTATGCTAACAGCAAATCCTGTCAGGAGTTGGTGGCAGGCTGTTGGGCAAGGTGCTTTTTTGCAAAACGGGCGGCACTCTCCACGCTGCGGGCAGGGAATGTCATTGGCGGCGGAGATTTTGCCAAGCATCGGATCCTGCCGGACTGCATTCGCGCTGCATTGGCAGGAACGCCGATTCTGCTGCGCCATCCCCATGGGATCAGACCCTATCAGCATGTACTGGAACCGTTGTCCGCTTATCTGTGGACAGCATGGAAACAGTGGGAAGAACCGACTTTGGCAGGATGTTATAATGTCGCACCGCGAACGGACGGAATTGTAACCAATGGAGCTTTGGCGACTATCTTCTGCCGTTGTTGGGGAGATGACAGCAGATGGCAGGCGGAAGAGAGACCAGATTTCCCAAAGGAGACAGCAGTTTTGCGGCTCAATGGCGTACACATCTGCCAAAAGTTGGGGTGGTCACCACGCTGGAATGTGGAACGTGCGGTGGAAGAAACGGTGGCTTGGACGAAGATTTGGCAGCAGCAAGGTGATATCCTAGAGGAGATGCGGCGGGAAATTGCTGCGTATGAAAAGGGGGAAGAACAGTGACAGAAACGCAGGCACGGCGAGAGATCCTGGAGAAAGTACGGGAATACTACAGCTGCTTTCATGCAGGAAAGCGCTGGGACGGCAAACATGTTCCGTATGGCGGAAGGGTATACGATGAGAGGGAAATGATGTATCTGACGGAAGCTATGCTGGAATTTCGGTTGACTGCAGGGAGATTTGCAGAACAGTTGGAGCGAAAATTGGCGGCATATATCGGCGTGAGACACTGCGCTTTGGTTTCGTCGGGGTCTTCTGCCAATTTGTTGGCATTTCATACGCTGACCTCTCCGTTGTTGGGTGACAGACGAATCTGTCGTGGAGATGAAGTGATTACCGTTGCGGCAGGATTTCCAACAACGGTTGCGCCCATCATACAGTATGGTGCCATTCCGGTATTTGTGGATATTACGGTGCCCCAGTATAATGTGGATACGAATGCACTGGAAGCGGCATATTCCTCGAAGACCAAAGCGGTGATGCTGGCGCATACATTAGGGAATCCTTTTGATCTTTCTGCGGTATGCGCGTTTTGTCAAAAATACAATCTATGGCTGATTGAGGATAACTGTGATGCGATGGGAGCGGCATACTGCATGGACGGACAATGGAGAAAAACCGGAAGTTTTGGGCATTTGGCAACATCCAGCTTTTATCCGCCTCATCATATGACCATGGGTGAGGGCGGTGCAGTATTTACGGATGACGATTTACTGGCAAAGATTTTGGTCTCTTTGCGGGATTGGGGCAGGGACTGCACTTGTGCGCCGGGACAGGATAATCGTTGCAAACGCCGTTTTTTGCATGTCTATGAAGCGCTTCCTGCAGGATATGATCATAAGTATGTCTACGGACACCTCGGATTTAACTTAAAAGTCACGGATTTGCAGGCAGCAGTTGGGTTGGCACAATTGGAAAAACTGCCGGATTTTGTGAAAAAGCGTCGGTATCATTATGATATCCTGTTGGAAAAAATGCAGCCGTTGTCCGAACGCGTGATTTTGCCAGAGAGTTGTGAAAACGGGCTGAACAGTCCGTTTGGATTTTTGCTGACTTGCCAGGATGGGCTGGACAGAGAGAAAGTGGTGCATCGACTGGAAGAAAACGGGATACAAACCAGACCGTTGTTTGCGGGAAATCTGCTGCGACATCCCTGTTTTGATGAGATGCGCCGCAGTCAAACAGGATATCGGGTAGCAGGAACACTGACACAGACGGATCGTGTGCTGCGGGATACCTTTTGGGTAGGCGTATATCCGGGGTTGACAGAAGAACAATTGGCGTATGAGGGGGAGACGCTGTATGCAGCAATACAGGAAAGCTGAGCGAGTGGTTGTGACGGGTGCCTGTGGATTTTTAGGGCAGGCGCTGATACGGGTGTTGTTGGAGCGGGAGCGGCAGGTAACGGCGGTGGATTTGTCGGAGAAAGAGCGGTTGTTGTCTGCACGCAGAGGATTGCGTTTTGTTGCAGCAGAGCGTCTCTTCGAACAGTCGTTGGAAGCAGATATTTGGTATCATCTGGCATGGGCGGGCTCTGCAGGAGAGGGAAGAAAAGATGGGGTGCTGCAGGCACAGAATATCCGGCAGACCGCAGAAGCGGTAGCGCAGGCGAGGCGGTGGGGATGTCATACGTTTGTCTTTGCAGGCAGTATCATGGAGGCAGAAATGGCTGCTCTTCAGGCAGCGGGAAAGGCGCTGCAGGGAACAGACTGTTATGCCTGTGCCAAGCGTTGTGCAGGCGAGATCAGTCGTTGTTTGGCGGCAGAAGCGGGTATGCGCCATATCACCGGACGAGTGACCAATGTCTATGGAGCGGGAGAGAGATCCCAACGTTTGATCTGCCGTACGTTGGAACAGCTGGCACAGGGAGAAATGCCAGAATTTACCTCTGGTACGCAGCTTTATGATTTTATTTATGTGACGGACGCCGCTCGTGCCTTTTTGGCGATGGGAGAACAGGGAAAGGACGGACAGACCTATGTGGTTGGCAGCGGAGAGCCAAAGCCGTTGCGAAAGTGGCTGGAACTTTTATTAGAAGAGGCAGGGGGCAAGGGCATCTTTGGCAAGGTCGCGTTTTCCGGCATTTCTCTGACAGAAGCGGATTATGATATCTCGGCACTGGTGGCAGACACAGGCTTTTGCTGTCGTGTGGATTTTCCTTCCGGCATCCGCCGTACGATGGCATGGCAGAAAGAGGGGCGGATATGAGTCAGTGGAAGTGGCAATCGACCAAATTGGAAGGAATGCGGGTGATAGAATCTTTCTATACTGTGGACGAGAGAGGATATTTTTGGAAGTATTTTCAGGAGGAAGCACTGAAGCAGATCGGTTGGCAAGGAACCGTTTCGGAGACGTTTGTATCGTTTTCCCATCAGCATGTACTGCGCGGGATGCATATCCAACAGCCATATCCGCAGGAGAAGCTGGTGCATGTATTATGGGGAGAAATTTGGGACGTTGGAGTGGATCTGCGGCCAAATTCTGTCACGTATGGACAATGGGATGGGGTTTGTTTGAGTCGGGAAAATCGCAGAGGATTATACTTGCCGGCAGGAATTGCCCATGGGTTCGTGGTGCGCTCCGAAACCGCTTTGGTCAGCTATGTATGCGCAGGAGAATATTTACCAGAAGGCGACGGCGGCATACGCTGGGATGATCCGCAGATTAGGATAGACTGGGGACTGCGGCAGAACGAAGTGCCAATCGTATCCAAACGAGACCGGGAATTGCCGACATTGGCAGAGTGGGAAAGGTGGGGATGGCAGTGGACGAGATGACATTTTTATTCGCAGAGGAATGGTTTCAGGCATGTCTGCCGCTGTTTGAAATGCTGTTGGAAGAAGCGAGGCTGGTCGCAGATGGAGAAGAGGTAAATGAATTGCGAATGGAAAGCGCCCTGAATGACATTGAGAAGCAATGTGCTCATGTGACAGCATTAAAACAGAGCCAGTATGCAAAACAGATGGAAAATGTCCGCGGTGCGATAGCGGATTGGAAAGAGGCAATGGATCCGGTACAGATGGCTGCATACACACTGCTGCCGTTTTTATTGGAGCTGCGAGAAGAGATCTATTTTTGGGGGTGTGTGGCGCCTTGGAAGGATCGGCGACAGAAGTATTGGAAACAGGAGTTTCCCAGCCATCACCGCCGAGAGAAGAGAAAGAAGGGACATAAGCCACTGGTTTCTGTATTTATTCCGGCAAAAAATCAGCTCTCTTATACCAAATGTTGCGTGGAAAGCGTATTGCGTCATACAAAAGAGGTGGATTATGAACTGCTGTTGCTGGATCACGGTTCCGATGACGACACATATGCATATTTTTGCAGCATTCCCAATGCCAAAGTCATACGGTTTCGTCAAAATGTACGAATGCTGATGTTTACAACGGCATTTCGTGCCTGCCGCGGAAAATATCTTGCGTTTGTCAGCAATGATACCATTGTGACGGCACAGTGGCTGCAGCATCTGCTTGCCTGTATGGAAAGCGAATCGCATATTCTCAGTGCAACGCCGGTAACTCCTTTTACCTCCAACTGTCAGGCGATTTTGCCTGTGCCGCTGGAAGAGTTGGATGGATTTGCGGCAAGGTTTTACCGAACACGATATAAAGATTGGCGTCAACGGGCAAGAATGATGCCAGTGATTGCTGTATATGATGGAGAGAAGCTGGATGAAATGGGATTTGCAGACCGCTTTTTCCAGACCATGGAATTTTGGGACGACGATGTGTCTCTGCGGGCAAGGCGGCGGGGATATCGCCAGTTTTTATGTACGGATGTATACTGCCATCACTTTGGCAGTGTGACCGGGCGGTCAGAGTGGCAGTCTACTCTGCAGCAGGGACGAGAATTATTTTTCGAAAAACACGGTGTAGATGCATGGGGAAAGGGGTTTTGCAGGAGCGAAGACATGATGCAGCTGTTGGAGCAGATCCATTTGCCGATGCAGACGGTACGTCTGTTGGCGGTAGACTGTGGTTTTGGCGACAGCTTTTTTGAGACAGCAAATTGGCTGCGTCGTCAAGGAAAAGAAGTGTTGCTGTATGTATTAACAGAAGAGAGTGCCTACCGGGAAGAGTTGCTGGCGTTTGCCCAGGGAAGCTATATGGCGTTTGATGGAACGGAGACGGCGCTTGGAACAGCATTTGCAGGTCTGGCGTTTGATTTGATCTTGACGGAGCATGGAGGTAGCTGCGGCAATGTGCTGGCTGGACGGCTGTCAGAAGAAGGTCTGGTGTTGGCATGGGACGGAATGTTGGAACCGTATCTGTGCAAAGAGGCTAGCTGCGGCGCATGGAGCCTGTGGAAGAGGGGAGTATCCCAATCGGATGCAGCATGGCTTCGGGAAGAGAACAAACAACAGTAAAACGTTCTGATTGAGAAGGGGAAAGGGGTTCTCAATATATTGTAAGGGCTGCCGACTTAGTCGGCAGCCCTCTTTTTCTGTATGATCCCGAGTTGCTGACGAATGTGTCAGAAACAGAGACTGACATTATTTAACGAAAACCGTTTTATTTTTTAGCAGCAATGGAAATTGGATTCGACTGCGTGAGTGATGACCTGCATATGCAGACGATGGTTTTTGCACACACGGCAGGATGTTTCCGTATCGTCCGGCAGGACAAATCGAATAGATTTCACATGAATATCCCGGCAGCTGGAAGCGTGATGAGCTGGGATCGTGAATGTCTTAAATCCTCTGGGATGAGACTGCCCGCTGTCATCGGTTTCTGTCAGAATCAGTGCCAGTGCGGTTTGGCGATGTGGACAGATGTTGTGCAGTGTCAGGCTGCATTCTAAAATATGTCCATAGCTTTCCCAAGAGAAGTTTCCTAAATCCTGTTGTGCGAAGTCATCACAACCGTCTACCGTAAAGGAAACGGTAGTAGGGCAAGGCTCTGCTACGACTTCTTCCGGACAGTCGGTGCGTACAGAGCGAGTCGGGAAGGAAACAACGTTGTTTTCTGCATCCGTGTAGGTCAACTGTGTCAATGGCTGCTTCAGACCGGATGTGGATGCCACATGACGCATCCGGAAATGCAGAACGGCGCCTTCTGGGGCAGTTGCACCCAGTTTGTCAATTTGCCACAGTACCGTATGACTATTTACAGCAAAGGCAGTTCCTTTGCTTGGTGGCAGAATCTCTGTCAGAATAAAGTCATTGGACAACATAGCATGAATCTGAATGTCGGTTGCGCCTGGTTTGGTGATATTGGACGCCAAATCTTCAAACATATCCTCCAAGTCTGCGTCGCTGGGCGCAACAGAGAGGAAAGAAGCAACGGGAGTGGATACCCATTGAGAAGCGGCGGGAACGTTTGTACCATCCTGACCTGCCAGTACGATGCAGTAAATGATCACGCCTTGTGCCTTGGCTGCATCGGTAATCGCAACAGCAGAACCGCCAACCGTACTTTGACCGTCTGTGAACATGACGATGATTTTTTGACTTTGATTGGAGAAATCAAACAATTCTACCGCTTTGGTAAATGCGTCGGCATGATTGGTTTCTCCGCCGGCAACCAAACTGTTTACAGCAGTTTTCAAGTCTGCGACAGAGGTCGAAAACAGTGTGTTCTGCGTCGCAGTATCCGCGAAACTAACGATGGCAATGCGGCTGCCGGAGTCGATGTGCCCATCCTGTTGTCTGTCAGTGGACTGATCTAGAATATCAATAAATTTATCGGCACCTGCTTTCATAGACACCAATGGAGAACCACCCATACTGCCGGAGCGGTCCAAAACCAATACGATGTCTGCAGGATTGGTCAGAATATCCGGGCAGCAGATAAGGAGATGGTAGCTTCCACCTCGCCATTACAGCAAATGCAGTCCGGCTGCAGTGTATAAGAAGAACTTGTAATACCCATAATAAAACCTCCTGAAATTTTTTTGTTTATGCTCTATCCTATGCAGAAGGATGTCCATTTGACACAAGCCCAAATGAGAAGTAAAAATGATAAAATTTTGTGAAAAAACAAACATTTGGATTGACTTTGTCTATGGGATATCGTACAATGCGGATGCAGAGGAGTCACATTTTAGAAGGGAATTTACATGGACAGAAAAAGAGCGTTTATTATCAATTTTGCATATTTTGCGATACTGTTGCTGCTTGCCTTTGTGCTGCTCAGATACGGCTTGCGGCTGTTGATGCCGTTTGTGGTGGGCGGGATTGTGGCAGCACTGCTGCAAAAACCAATTCGATTTTTGGCAAAGTATTTGCCGCTGCCCAAGAAAATATTGGCGTTATTGGTAGCACTATTGTTTTTTTGTACGATTGGGGTACTGATTTCAATACTGAGCGTAAGAGTGTTTACATTGGGACAAGACATTGCATTAAGCCTGCCCACGCTGTATCGGGAGTACGTGGAGCCGCTCATTCGAGATATTTTTGCATTGTTGGAAACATCTGTGCTGCAGATGGATGAGGCGCTGCTGCAAACATGGGAAGAAATGTTTTATCAACTGCTGCAGAGTCTGGGCAATATGATATCCAGCGTCTCGGTCAGAATGGTAGGAATTGCATCGTCATTTGCATCGTCTTTGCCGGGCGTTTTTATCCGGCTGCTGTTTTTTGTCATTGCGACATTTTTTATGACAATGGATTATGATAGGCTGACGGGATTTTTGATGCGTCAGATGAGTGAGCGTGTCCAGGATTTGTTTTTGCAGATCAAATCGTATATTGTTGGTACATTATTTGTCTGCATTCGTTCTTATGCGTTGATCATGAGCATCACGTTTGTGGAACTTTCCATCGGATTGTCCATTGTCGGGGTAGAGCACAGCGTATTGAAAGCGTTTTTAATCGCAATTTTCGACATTCTACCTGTTTTGGGAACCGGCGGTATTATGATTCCTTGGGCAGTGCTGTCCATGATTCAGGGAGAAATTGGACTTGGATTGGCTCTGCTGGCGGTATATATTGCCGTAACCATCATCCGGAATATTTTGGAACCAAAGATTGTGGGCAGTCAGTTGGGACTGCATCCGGTAGTGACACTGGCAAGCATGTTCGTTGGAGCACAGCTCTTTGGCGTTGTGGGACTGTTTGGACTGCCGATTTTCCTATCGTTGCTTTGCTATTTGAACCGAAATGGCACGATACATATTTTTCGGCTGGAAGATCCCCAGTGACGCAGTAGTTTGAAAAAGGAAAACAGAAGACGGCGCGAGGAAGAAAAAGGAATATTTGCGAATCGGGCAAAACGATGGATACGAATCTTCGCATGATTGCAACAACCAAGAGAAGTTCTGTTTGGACAGAACACACTTGGTTGTTTTTTTGTGCAAAAGACGTTTGGAAATCAACAGAGAAAATGGGAGGGCAGAATGACAGTCAGATATAAAAGAGAAGGATAGAAAGACTGTATTTGTCTGCCGTAGCGCTGTATTCCATATGACCCTGCGGTTATTGATGTGCAGGTGATTGATGATGGGGTATATGCCAGTTACAGCGGAGAAGAACAGTATGGAACGGTAGCATACATCAAAGAAGGAGAAGCCTATGTGTTTTTTACGGAAACTCTATGGAGTCATTATGTGGAACCGCTGTATGAGACTGAAGGAGGGGCGTATCTGTTTTATTTAGGCAGTACAGATGAGGTGAAGACGGTGTGGTATGGGGCGTTTGACACCGCATTTGATTCGCTTCCGAAATGGAATGATGATTTGGCAGAGCAAATGATAGAAATTTGGCGGCAAACGACAGAAAAAGAAAAGATAGCATGAAAGAAAGGAACACCCAAAGAAAGCAAAGAGTATCGGCGGGAATGCATTATTTTAGATAGAAAACGGATCAAAAAAATCGCCTTTCGAATGGCATGAAAACAAAACAAAAGTTGGATGTTTTTGGCGATAAAAGCCCCGTTCAGTATAAGACCGAACGGGGATTCTAACACGATGGTGGTTTTTAGTGGCTATTTCTTCTTGACAGATGCACTTTGCCGGTGGTTCTATTTTTGTTAGTTATTGAATTGCTCCATTTCGTCCAATAGACGTTCAAAAACGACCATGGCGTTTTCAATGGCATCTTTTTTGGACATATCCACACCTGCACCTTTGAGCAGGTCAATGGAATATTCGCTGTCTCCCTTGGACAGAAAGTCCAAATATGCATCTATGGCAGGCTGTCCTTCTGTCAGTATTTTGCGGGAGAGCGCAATCGCTGCACTGTAGCCCGTTGCATACTGGTATACATAAAAGGCGTTATAAAAATGAGGAATCCGTGCCCATTCGATATCAATCTGTGGATCAATCACAATGTCATCGCCAAAATACAAGCGATTTAAGTCATGATAAATTTGGTTCATGTTTTCCCATGTCAGAGGTTCACCGTTTTCTACCATTTCATGGGTGATTTTTTCAAATTCTGCGAACATTGTCTGACGGAACAGTGTGCCGCGGAACTGTTCCAAATAGTAGTTGACCAGATATTTGCGCATATTCTGGTCTTTTGTTGTGTTCAGCAGATATTCCATCAGAAGTGCTTCATTACAGGTAGAAGCAACTTCCGCAACGAATATTTTATGTCCACTGTATAAATATGGCTGCGTTTGCCAAGTGAACCAGCTGTGCAGCGCATGCCCCATTTCGTGTGCCAGCGTGAACATGCTATTGACGGTGTCATTATGGTTCAGCAGTACGAACGGGTGTACGCCGTAGCTGCCCCAAGAATATGCACCGCCGCGTTTTCCTTCGTTTTCATAGACGTCAATCCAGCCGGATTCCATACCCATTTTCAATGCATCGGTATAGGCGGTGCCCAAAACGTCCAGTGCGCGTAGTACGGTTTCTTTCGCTTCCTCGAAAGTAATTTTTACGTTGGCTTCCGAAACCAAAGGTGCATATAGATCGTACATATGCACTTCGTCCAATCCAAGCAGTTTTTTGCGCAAGGCAACATAACGGTGCATCAGCGGCAGATATTGATGCACGGTATCAATGAGATTGTCATAAACAGACAACGGAATATTATCATCTGCCAGTGCCATTTTGCGTGCGGAGGAATAGTTTCTAGCTTTGGCAAAAAAGACATCACTTTTGACGGAAGCGGCATATGTTGCGGCAAGCGTGTTTTTCTGACTGAAATACGTGTTGTAAAGAGAGGTAAACGCTTCTTTACGAACACGGCGGTCGCTGTTTTCCAAAAAGGTTACATACCTGCCTTTTGTCAGCGGTACTGTTTCGCCATCCGCGTCTGTGATTTCTCCAAACCGGATGTCTGCGTCATTGAGCATGGTAAAGATGTTTTGCGGTGCGCCGCCCAATTCTGCTGCCTGTGCCAGCAGATGCTCTTCAGTGGGGGAAAGTGTATGGGCTTTTTGCCGCAGGATGTTATCAAAGAAATGATCGTATAGTTGAAAGTCTTCATGTCGTTCGATTCGAAAATCTCCCAGTGTTTCTTCCGGCATAGCAAGGATTTCCGGCACCAAAAAAGAAACGGCGGCAGAATAGCGGATCAGCATGGATTCTGCGCGGGAAGCCAATCCTTGGTAGTATGCGTTCGCGCTGTCCTCATGCATGCGCATATTGGCATAGGTATATAATTGATCCAGCAGCAAAGAAAGCTCTTGATTTTTTTCCAGGCATGCCAACAGAGTTGCCGCACTTTCTTCTAAATGTCCGCTGTATGCTGCCAGTTCTGGTAATTCTGTGTCCAGATGCAGGCAGGCTTTTTCCCAAAGGGAATCATCAGCATAATAATCCTCGATGTGCCATTTATGGCGCGTATCCACATCCTGACGTTTTGGTAATGCGTGTTTCAACAAAATCATCCTCTCTGTTTTCGGATTGGTCAGAAAATTTGTTTGACTGTCCAAGAACCGACAAAATTGTTTGATTCCATTTTGCTTTAGTATAACACGTTTTGGGAAGGATATAAAGGAATTTCGTTTTACAGGAGGAAACAAAGCGGAAAATCAATATAAAAACAAGGCGGATTGGAGATTCTTTCTTGCTGAAAATGGAATTTCATAGTATGATGGTAATGAGGTGAGTTTGTGTGAAAGATTGCTTGAAAGTGTTAATGGTTGCCTCGGAAGCGGCGCCGTTTGTCAAAAGCGGCGGACTTGGCGATGTGGTCGGTTCCCTGCCGAAAGCACTGCGTGCGCAGGGTGTGGATATCCGCGTGGTGATTCCGCGGTATATGACGATAAAAGATGAGGAAATGTATGGTGTGGAATTTTTGGGAGAATTCCCAGTACATTTGCTTTGGAGGACACAGCAGGCGAAAATACTGGTGAAACCAGGTGAAGTTCCTGTCTATTTTATAGAAAACAACTTTTATTTTGGTCGCGGTGGATTATATGGCTATGGCGATGATAACGAACGGTTTGCCTTTTTTGGTAAAGCGGTGATGGACATGATGGCAATGCTGGATTTTTATCCGGACGTTGTTCATTGCAACGACTGGCAGACAGGTCCGGTTTGTATGTATCTGAAAGAAATTTACCGCAAAATGATCTATTATTCGCATATGCGGACATTGTTTACGGTGCATAATCTCCAGTATCAAGGGAATTTTGACCGGAGTACCATGGAATTGCTGGGAGTGCCCTATTACTGTTATGAGAACGGGAATGTGGAATTCTATGGCAACGTCAGCTATATGAAAATGGGATTGATCTATGCTGACAGAATCAGCACCGTCAGCCAGACGTATGCCAAAGAAATTCAAACCTGGCAGTTTGGATACGGCATGGATGGCATACTCAAAAGCCGCAGGCAGGTGCTGAGCGGTATTCTCAATGGAATTGACTATGTGGCAAACGATCCGGCAACGGATCCTCGGATTTTGTGCCATTACGACAGGGAGCATTTGGAAGGGAAAGCGGAAAACAAGCGGCTGCTGCAGGAAAGACTTGGATTGGAGCAAAAAGATGTGCCGCTGATTGGTATGATCACGCGTTTGGCAGACCAAAAAGGATTGGATATTCTTTCTTATGTATTTGATGAAATGATGCGGCGAGATGTTCAGTTTGTACTGTTGGGCACGGGTGAGAATCGGTTTGAATATCTGTTCCGCAACATGGAAGAACGATACAAGGGAAGGGTCAGTGCAAATATTTTCTTTGATGAAAATTTAGCACAGCAGATTTATGCGGGCAGTGATATGTTTTTGATGCCCTCACTCTTTGAGCCATGTGGGTTGGGACAGATGTTTAGTCTGCGTTATGGGACGGTTCCCATTGTACGAAAGACTGGCGGATTGGCGGACACCATTTATCCGTATCAAACGGACACGAAAGATGGAAACGGCTTCTTGTTTGAAACCTATGACGGCAATGGTTTGCTGTGGGCGCTGGATCAGGCGCTGACCGTGTATCATCAGGGACCGGAGGAATGGAAACATGTGGTGCGCAATGCGATGGCAAGCAATTATTCATGGGAAAACTCCGCGCTGGAATATATTAAGTTGTATGAAAATCTGCGGGATGGAGAAATGCAGATATCTTGAAACAGATACGACGGGGGAAGAAAACGGGCAAGATACGGCAGTATGGTGTCCGTTTTTTATTGAAATGGTTTTGGATAGGGCATTAGACGAAAGCGTTTGAGCATACGGGTAGAAAGAAAACTGATTTTGCATACAAACGAATCATAGGTTGTTCAGTGCGTGTATTTGGAAGCGATCTGTCTGTGAGACAACGAAGAAAAGAGTGCTCACAGTAGAGTGGTACACAGCATATGGCAGCCAAGAAAATGCGGGCTTGGAAAGGGAATGCTTGGAGCTGTTGCAGACGAAAGTTGTTGAAAGATGTACTAGAAAAAAAGGTTTGGACGGGATGGAAGATTTGCAAAAGAGACATGAATGTAGTATGATGAAGAGCGTGAGAAACAAGCAATGACAGGAGGTGACGCGCCAGGTGGATGCAAAAGAACCCCGGAAACAGAGATTGTCCGGGAAAACAAAAGTACTATTGGCAGCATTGCTGATCGTATGTATCGGCGCGGGGCTAATTTATATAGACACTGCTTACGGAACGGGAAGGGTAAAACAATTCTTTGTACGGTTTCGTACGTCAGAACAGACAAATCAGTCGGAAAACAGCGGCATGCTGGCAACCATTGCGCTGGATGCAGGAAGTGCGGCATCGTTTGCAGTATACGACCAAGCCTTTTTGCTATGTACAAAAGACGGTATAAAATACTATAATAGTGTCAATGATCAACGATGGAATGATACGTTTAACATGACGGCGCCGACGTTGATACAGGAAGGACCCTTTGTAGCGGTGGGAGATTTGAATGGGAAAAATCTACGTGTTTACGACGAAAATGGATTGTTGTATTCCATTCAAACAGAAGGCACGCTGATGCAGTTTGCGCTGAATGAAAATGGCTATCTGTCTATGATCGAAAAAAATGGAGACCGATATGAAATTCGCATCTATAATGCCAAAGGAACGCTGCTCAAAGGCAGAATAGAAGAGACAACAGGCGTGTATCCCATTTCTACGGATGTATCTGATGATAATCGATCTTTTGCCGTCAGCTATGTGGATACCACAGACGTTCGTTTGAACGGTAGAGTATTGTTCTTTTATATCAATCCTGGCGACAGCGAAAGCTATACAGACAGCATGTATGCTTCAGTAGATGATTATGCAGATGAGTTGGTAGGCGGAATCAGTTACCGCAGTGACGGGACGCTGGCGGTAGTTTCAGATAAAGGTATTTATGGTCTGCAGGAAAGCAATACGGTGTGGAAGTATCAACTGGAGAATGAAATAGACTTTATTTCTTTCCAAAACAAAAATAGTATCGTTGTTGCGTTGGGAGATAGCCTTGCCGGAATGGAAGGCAAGGAAGCAGGCACGGTCTGCTGGCTGAATAACAGCGGGAGAGAGACGGCTTCTTATCTGAGTAATGCGGATGTCACATACCTTTTTGCAGGGGAAGATGGTGTGGTCGTTGGAAATGACAGAGTGTATACCGGAGTGCGACATACAGGAAGAGAAGCGTGGCAGTATCAGGCAACGCAGGATATTTCTGACGCAATCCCGATGGAAAGTTTTCATCATGTATTGGTGGTTGGACAGGATGCGGCATGGATATTGGATATGAACCAATATGCGGCACAGTCAAATTCTGTTTCCAATTCCAATCCGATGGAATCCAGTACAAGAGATCCAGAACAGACTGCAACAGAACAAACAGCAACGGAGCAGCCACAGTTGGAACAGAAGGAGGAATCCCTTTCAGAGCAGACAGGCGCAACGGAGCCGGAGGAACCAAGCGGGCAAGAATCGGGAGAAGAAGATGCTGCGGGTAATACAGAATAGGAGGAATGGAGGGTATGTTACCTTATCTATTAGATGGGATTGCGGCAGTGCTGGTATTGGGTACGGCAATACAGGCATACCGCAAAGGATTCGTACGGGCGGCACTGAATTTTCTGCCGATTGTGGCAGCACTGGTGGCAACGAGATTTTTTACACCAATGGCAAGCCGTTTGCTGCGAAGTACGCCGTTTTTTGGATCGCTGTCCGAACGCATTGCGGAGAAAATGCAGTTGAACCATATGATCGGATCGGCAGCAATGCAGACGCAAACAGAAATGATACAAAACATGAATTTACCAGATTTTTTGAAAAACAGTTTGTTGGAAAACAATAATCCGGTGATTTACCGCCTGTTGGATGTAGATTCATTGCAAGCCTATATTTCTGGTTTTTTGGCCAATATCTGCGTGAATATTGTGAGTGTGTTGTTGGTGTTTGTGGTAGTATGGTTGGCAGTCAAGTTTGTGCTGCAGGCCTTGCATATCATCAGTAAACTGCCGGTATTGAACTTTTTCAACAAAACCTGTGGGTTTGCGGTCGGTCTGCTCAAAGGGCTTTGTGTTACATGGCTGGTTTGCTTTGTATTAACCTTTTTCCAATGTAACGCGTCCTTTGAAGGATTCTTTACAGCACTGAATCATTCCTATTTCGCGCGACTGCTGTACGAAAATAATATCTTGATGTACTTTATTTTGACTTTATTTGCATAGTGCAAAAATAAGCAAAGAATGGGGTTTTCTTTTCCGAGAAGAAGAGAAAGCTCTTTTTTTGCGTAAAGCCAAGGAAAATGAATTGACAAAAGGGTCAATTGCACGTAAAATGCATATACACAGTGTATCTACACTGTGTATATGCATAATGCTGCCTGGAAGGAGGGAGAGCGTGGGAAGATTATATAAAAGCGCTTGTTACTGCACAAATCTGCGCCGTAGTGCAGTGGCGGTTAGTAATTATTACAGTAATGCGCTGAAAGAAGTGGGCTTAAATGCATCGCAGTATTACTTGCTGATCAATTTATCTAGACTGCGGCAAGCAAACATTACACAGTGGGCGAACCATGTTGGATTAGAACGCAGTACAATGGTTCGGAATATTCGCATATTGCAGGAACGTGGTTGGATTGCGCAGACGCATCTGGGGCATGGAAAACAGTTTGCGCTAACAGATGCGGGAGAGGTGGTATTAAAAGAAGCGATTCCCATTTGGGAGCAGACGCAGGCAGAAATGGAACGGTTTTTGGGGCAGGCGGATGCAGAAGCGGTGTTGCGTGTTGGTGAAAAATTACAGGGATTGGAAGGGTGATATGATATGACGTATGAAGAAGTTTTGCAACAGGCAAAAGAAGTATTATCTCCGAAATGTAAGGTTTGTCCAAACTGCAACGGCAGAGCGTGTGCTGGTATTATGCCAGGACCGGGAGGAAAAGGAACTGCAGCAACGGCGAAGCGAAATTCGGATTATCTGGCAGAGTATGTGAAATTGGAACAACGGGTGATGCATGCATCCTTTGAGCCGGACTGTACGATTTCTTTATTTGGAGAAGTCTATCGTTTGCCTGTATTTGCCGCACCGATCGGCATGGTTGCACAGAACTGGTCAGACGCCATGAATGAGTATCGTTATGCACAGGCAGTGATTCAAGGACTGGAAGCATCTGGCTCATTGGCGTTTACTGGCGGTGGTGTTTATGATGAATGCTTTGATGGACCGCTGCAGGCATTGCAGGAAAATAACGGCAGAGGGATTCCGACACTGAAACCGTGGTCACTGGATTTGGTGGAAAAACGTCTGCGCATGGTGGAGGACGCAAAAGTTCCGGCATTTGCTATGGATATTGACACGGCTGGATTGCCGCATGCGGCAGGCGTTACATTTAAAACACAGCAAGACCTGCGAAAAATAGTGGACATGAGTGGATTGCCATTTATCGTCAAGGGGATAATGACTGCGGAAGAAGCGGTTGCGGCAGCAGATGCAGGGGTATACGGGATTGTGGTATCGAATCATGGCGGGCGTGTGATGGATAGTGGATTGTCGACAGCGGAGGTTTTGCCAGAAATTCGCCGTGCCATTGGCAAGTGTATAAAAATACTGGTAGATGGTGGAATACGAACCGGACTAGATGTATTCAAAATGTTGGCACTGGGGGCAGATGCGGTGTTGATCGGACGTCCGTACTCTATAGCAGCTTACGGCGGAGGAGCGGAAGGTGTTCGATTATATACAGAAAAGGTATATGCAGAACTGGTGGATACGATGAAGATGACGGGATGCTGCACCATCGAGGAGATTCAGGGCAAGCATATTCGTATTCTGAAATAAGAGAAGGGAGAAAGCAAACTGCGGATTGGACGGAGAGAAACCCGTCCAATTTGTTTGTAAAAAAAGTAAAACAACAGAATTTCAGATAATTTTACATATATTTTATATGTTTCTAAAAAAAGTGCAGAAAATATGAAAAAAGTTGTTGACAAGAGTTTGTTCTCGTGATAAGATATTTAGGCGGCTGAGAAAAAGCCGAAAAGAAGAGAATGCACCTTGAAAACTGAATACAAGACAAACAAGAGTCAAAACA
>ERZ1643247.484-NODE-484-length-48094-cov-10.320510_pt1 | contig 48094 bp, 45 predicted proteins | sample MGYA00579264_ERZ1643247 | MGnify/ENA primary metagenome ERZ1643247 (study PRJEB29033, sample SAMEA4952262) | chicken gut metagenome | biome: Broiler Chicken; feature: Gastrointestinal Tract; material: Caecum | place: Ireland | collected 2018 | study: Broiler... | reverse complement strand
GTCTGAACAGCAGCAAAAAAACTCAGCCGGAATGGCTGCCGGCATCCGCGTCATCCGCAGAGCCCCGCCGCCATTCCGGCTGAGTTTTTCTATCATTTTTTCTTCTTTCCTTTATATGCCTGACTTTCCTTCTTCGCCGCCGCACGCTTTCTGCCATACCAGATGATCACACCGGTATAAGCTGCCGCTGCGCATACACCGATCACATAAGCGCCTGCCCATGGGATGTTGAATCCGATCTTCGCATTCATAATATAGGTAACGGTGATAAACGTATACCATGCGCCCGGGATCAACGGCATCCATACAAACTTCGCCCTTCCATTTTCAAACATCCAGACGGAGATGGCAAGGAACGCGAACAGAGACAGTGCCTGATTGGACCATGCAAAATATCTCCACAGGATATTGAATCCGTTGGCATTCATCTTCGCAAAAATCAGAATCGCAGCAACCAAAACAAAGATCACTCCAGCCAGCGTCAGTCTCTTTCTGGTCGAAGTCTGGTCAATATGAAAAGCATCCGCAACCGCAAGACGCAGAGAACGCAGCGCCGTATCACCGGATGTGATCGGAAGCACGATAACGCCAAGCAGAGCAATGATACCGCCGACCGGTCCAAGGATATTCTTACATACAACACCGATCGTCGCTGTCGCCAAAGAAGCATCCGCCGCCTGCAGGCCCAGGTTGTAAACACCCATAGCTCCTGCCGCCCATACCATAGCGATAAAGCCTTCCAGAACCATCATATTATAGAACGTCATACGTCCCTGGCGCTCACTTTTCATCGTTCTGGAGATGATCGCTGTCTGTGTGGAATGGAATCCGGAAAGGATACCGCAGGCTACCGTGATAAAGAATACCGGGATAAAATGATTGGCTTCAAAATAATCGCCGTAAGAAACCAGCGCGCCGTTCCAGTTATCCCACAGTTCGATCAACGGATATCCATGAACAAACAGACCGATGAAAACACCAACTGCAGAAAACAGCAGGATAGCTCCAAATACAGGATAAATCCGGCCGATGATCTTATCAATCGGGAATACCGTAGCCACCAGATAATACACAAAGATCACACCGTAGATCACCCAGGTGGAAACAGAAGTTGCCTTGCCGTCAAAGCCGAACACCTGTGTCGCCGCAATGTCTCCCGGTGTATAGATAAACACCGCTCCTACCAGGAGAAGCAGAAGGCTGCAGAAAATCTGGTAAAAGGTATAGACGCCTTTGTTGCTGTACCTGCGGATCATATCCGGCATCTGGGTTCCGCCGTCACGCAGGCAGATCATTCCGGAAAAATAGTCGTGCATGGCGCCGCCGATGATGTTTCCGATTGGAATCGTAATAAAGGCGATCGGTCCAAACAGAATTCCCTGGATCGGTCCAAGGATCGGTCCGGTTCCGGCAATATTCAGCAGGTTGATCAGACTGTTCTTCCATTCCCTCATCGGCACATAATCCACACCGTCCTGCTTCGTATAAGCCGGTGTCTTTCTGTCGTCCGGTTTGAATACATGCTCACAGAATCTTCCATACAGCATCGCGCCGACAAGCAGAATCACAAGTCCAACAATAAAAGTGATCATAACAAATCTCCCCCTCTTCCAAATGATTTCTCATTATAGCACTGCCGCGTTAAATTGTAAATATTTCTTATTTTTACTATTTCTACAAATATTTTATTGTTTTATGTGTAAAACGTAGAATTTTTTCTTTTTTATTCTCTGGGTATACAATTTTTCGAAGCATATCTCTTCTTTTCCCGTCAAATAGAAAGCCCTGCCCGGTCTCTTTCCTTTCATAGAACAGAAAGTCAAAAACCCCGCAGCAAGCTACGGGGCATCAAACTTGTAGCGCAGCAGAGCTGCGGGGTATTTGACCCTCGCGGCAGTCACCAAATGGACATGCAAGCATGTCCGCTTGGCTCGTTGCCCGCGGGAATAAAAACCGGAGTACCGCATTTTCCTGAGAAAACACGACACTCCGGTCTTATATTTCATTCTTCTTCGTTATCAGCAGATTTCCGCTCCTGCCGGCATTTCTTTCTCCGGTGTCATCAGACTTAAATTTCCGTCTGCATCTTCCGCACAGAGCAGCATACCTTCTGACAGCACGCCAGCCAGCTTCGCCGGCTTCAGGTTCACCAGAACCATAACCTTCTTTCCGACCATCTCTTCCGCTGTATACTGTGACTTGATGCCGGAAACGATCTGTTTTACCTGGCTTCCGATTTTTACCTGAGAGCAGAGCAGCTTTTTGGATTTCTTCACTTCCTCACAGGCGATGATCTCACCTACCTGAAACTGCATCTTCATGAAATCATCGAAGGTGATCTCTTCCTTCGGTTCGATGTCGATTACCTGCTCCTCTTTGTCCTGATCCTCTGCTTTTTCATCCGCTCCCGCTTCTTTGGAAGCGGCGGCTTTCTGCTCCGCCTGGATCACTTCTACCTTTTCCATCACTTCTTTCACATCCAGTCTCTGGAACAGGATTTCCGGTTTCTCTGTTACCTTGTTTCCGGATGGATACATGCCAAAGGTTCCCAGCTCCTCATAGGAACGCTTCTCCGCGTGAAGCTGAGCCAGGATCTTCTCTGTGGTCTCCGGCATATAGGATTCCAACAGGCATGCGCCGATGGAGATACTCTCAACCAGGTTATAGAGAACCGTAGCCAGACGATCTTTCTTCGCTTCGTCCTTCGCCAGCGCCCACGGCATCGTCTCATCAATATATTTGTTGCAGCGTTTAAACAGATTGAAGATCTCCGTGATCGCATCCGCAACTCTAAGATCCTCCATCTTCGCAGCCACTTTGTCCACCGTTCCGGTCACAACTGCCTTCAGGTCTGCGTCTACCTCTTCCTCGACGCCCGTATTGGTCACAACTCCGTCAAAATACTTATTGCTCATGGAAATGGTACGGTTTACAAGATTTCCCAGCGTATTTGCCAGATCAGAATTCATACGCTCCACCATCAGTTCCCAGGTGATAACGCCGTCATTCTCAAACGGCATTTCATGGAGCACGAAATAGCGCACCGCGTCTACTCCGAACAGGCTCACCAGATCGTCCGCGTAAATCACATTTCCCTTGGACTTGCTCATCTTGCCGTCGCCCTGCAGCAGCCACGGATGGCCAAACACCTGCTTCGGCAGCGGAAGATCCAGCGCCATCAGGAAGATCGGCCAGTAAATGGTATGGAAACGGATGATATCTTTTCCGATCAGATGCAGATCTGCCGGCCACATAGTCCGAAACTGCTCTGTGCTCTCTCCGTCGCAGTCATAACCGATACCGGTAATATAGTTGGTCAGAGCATCCAGCCATACATATGTCACGTGCTTTGGATCAAAACTTACAGGAATTCCCCACTTAAAGGAGGTTCTGGATACACACAGGTCCTGCAGTCCCGGAAGCAGGAAGTTATTCATCATCTCATTTTTTCTGGAAACCGGCTGGATAAATTCCGGATGCGTATTGATATGGTCGATCAGCCTCTGGGCATATTTACTCATTTTAAAGAAATAAGCCTCTTCCTTCGCCGGCGTCACCGGACGTCCGCAGTCCGGACATTTGCCGTCCACCAGCTGGGATTCCGTGAAAAAGGACTCACATGGCGTACAGTAAAGTCCCTCATAATATCCTTTGTAAATATCTCCCTGATCGTACAGCTTTTTAAAGATCTTCTGTACCTGCTTCTCATGATAATCGTCCGTGGTACGGATAAATTTGTCGTAAGAAGTATTCATCAGATCCCAGATCCGGCGAATCTCACTGGAAACGTTGTCCACAAATTCCTTCGGAGTAATTCCCGCTTCCTGAGCTTTCAGCTCAATCTTCTGTCCATGCTCGTCCGTTCCTGTCTGGAAGAACACATCGTATCCCTGCTGACGTTTAAAACGCGCGATACTGTCCGCCAGCACTGCCTCATAAGTATTTCCGATATGCGGTTTGCCGGAAGTATAGGCAATCGCCGTCGTAATGTAATATTTTGGTCTGATTTTCTCCATGTTTTTCTTTTCCTTTCCTAAAATACGAAAGAATCCTGATTTGCAGGATTCTCCGCCTGCGGCGGGCCGCACAAGCGAAATCTTCCACTCCGCCGCAGTGCGATCCCCGCGGAACGTTTTTATTTCATAGGAAAGCAATTTCCTGTGAAATAAAAAAGCTGCCTTCTCATATGAGAAGACAGGCGTTCACCCGTGTTACCACTTCTTTTCGTCCCCGCCTCACGACGAAAACCTCTGCGGGTACAAAATACCCTCCCGCTGTAACAGGCGGAACCTGTCGCAGCCTTGCCGTTTCCGGTTCGGTGCGCCTCTCAGGAGCCATCTTCCATAAAGCTTTGCTCATCCCTCTCAGCCTGCCGCCTGATTTTCAGACAACTTACGGGAATTCTCTGTAGAGCGTCCACGATATGTACTCTCTCCATCCTCGTGTTTACCATAATATAAAATAATGCTAACACATCCCAAAGTTTTTGTAAAGCCTTTTGTGTTTCCTGACAGTGTATGATAAAATGATGAAATGAGATTACCCGAAAGAAGGCACATACCATGAAACTGAAAAACCTTGGGATTTTTACCCTGACCGTACTGCTTTATATTGTTTTCATGACCATCACCGGCATTGGCTGTCCGATCCGGTGGTTCACAGGGATTTCCTGCCCCGGCTGTGGGATGAGCCGTGCTTTCATATCTTTGCTCCGCTTGGATTTCGCAGCCGCTTTCCGGTATCATCCTATGATCTATCCGCTGCTGATCTTTATCCCCTACTATTTTCTCGGAAGTGAAAAGACTCCCCGGCGCAGAAAGTTGAAGAAGTTTTTTCTGGCGGTTGTGATAATTATGTTTTTTTTCGTATGGATTTTCCGAATTTTTCATGAAGATTCTGTCGTCCGTATTGACCCGGCAAACGGCGTCATGATAAAATACCTGAAAAGGGGGATTTTAAGATGTACGTAAAAGATGACCGAAATTTTATTACCTTTCTGATCCTGAATTTTATTACCTGCGGGATTTATGGAATCTATTTCTGGTATATGTATGTGGAGGATATCAACACGGTATTTTATGGTGACGGCGAGGACAGCCCGAACTATATCCTGGTACTGATTCTTTCTATCATCACCTGTGGAATCTATAGTTTCTACTGGTACTACAAACAGGCAAACCGTATTTATCGCGGAGCTTATGACCGCTACGGTGTGCCGGTCAATGAAACCGGAACCGGCATTCTCCTCTGGATGATCCTCGGCACCCTGGTCTGCGGTCTTGGAATTTTTGTCGCCCAGTATTTTATGATCAACAATCTGAACAAAGTGGCATACGCCTATAATTATCAGCAGCAAAACCGCTTCACCAACGGAGGTCCGGACTATTATTGATCCACCGGGCAGCATTTGACAAAAGGTCTGAAATCTGCGGAAACATTGAGCGGGTGCTCAAAAGTTTTGAAACCAACAAAACTTCTGAGTACCCGCTTTTATACGTATTGTTCACTTTTCGTAATCGTTCAAACACACTCTGGCAGAACAGTTGCTATTTTTCAATTCCATCCCTCGCCGCAAGGCCCCGGTCAAAGGGATGCCGGATTTTTTTCAGCTCTGATACATAATCCGCGCACGCAGTCAGTTCTTCTCCCGGATCCTGACCGGTCAGGATCACCTCCAGATGTTCCGGCTTTTCCCTGAGCCAGCGGATCAGCAGCTCTTCATCAAACAGCCCCGCCCGGATCGTATAAATAATCTCGTCAAGAAACAGCACGTCATAATTTTCTTCCTGCGCTTTCTTCACAACTTCCCGGAATTTTTCTTCGTAAAAATGTTTTCTGTCTTCCTTTTCCTGATCCGTCATCTGAAAAGAGAACTTTTCCTGCTTCAATCCCGGCACAAATGTGATTCCCGGAATTTTCTCCATGGCCTTTCGTTCGCTGGTGCTGTTATCCTTCATAAACTGATAGATCAGGATCCGGTAGCCATATCCGGCTGCTCTGACACAGAGTCCCATACCGCAGGTAGTCTTTCCTTTTCCGTCTCCACAGTAAATATGTACACAGCCCGTCTGTCTTTCCATGCTCTGTTTCCCTCCATCGCCGAAAAGGCGGTTTTTGATCCGCCCACGGAAACTTTCCATGGCATTCTCTAAAACCGCCTTTCCATAGATTCATATTTTTAATAATTTTCCACTTTTCTCTCAAAGTATGCTCTCGGATGTGCACAAACCGGGCATACTTCCGGAGCTTCTTCTCCTTCATAAACAAAACCACAGTTGCGGCATTTCCATCCCAGAGGAGCATCGCCCTTGAAGGTCTTGTCTGCGCGATAGGACTCCAGCAGCTTGCGGTAACGTCTCTCATGTGCTGCCTCCACGCGGGCAACGCCTTCAAATTTGTTTGCCAGCTCCGGGAAGCCTTCTTCTCTTGCTTCTCTTGCCATTCTTGCATACATATCAGTCCACTCGAAGTTTTCACCGGCTGCTGCGTCTTCCAGGTTTTCCTCCACATTTCCGATGCCGTGGATTTCCTTGAACCACATTTTTGCATGCTCTTTTTCCTGATCTGCAGTCTCCAGATACAATGCTGCCAGCTGCTCATAGCCGGCTTTCTTTGCCTGTGACGCATAATAAGTATATTTGTTTCTTGCCTCAGACTCACCTGCGAATGCTGCGAGAAGGTTCTGTTCTGTCTTTGTTCCTGCGTATTTGTTTGCCATTTTTCTTTCCCCCATTTTTTCTGTATTTTTATATCTGCGAAAACGGAATGGCTTCGTTCTCTGGTAAACCATTCCGTTTTCAATGTTCTTATCTGTAACTATATTCGTTTGTCTGCAACTATTTGTAACAATTCAGATGATGAACTGTTGCAACGGTTTCGATTTCTTCGCTGTCACACCTTGTCAGATTAGCCGAAATATCTCTCCAGTAAGCCCTTGAATGCTTTTCCGTGACGAGCCTCATCTCTTGCCATCTCATGAACGGTATCATGGATTGCATCCAGATTTGCTTCTTTTGCACGTTTTGCCAGATCTACTTTACCAGCAGTAGCGCCGTTCTCAGCCTCTACACGCATTTCCAGATTCTTCTTTGTGCTGTCTGTTACAACTTCGCCCAGCAGTTCAGCAAATTTTGCTGCATGCTCTGCCTCTTCGTAAGCTGCTTTCTCATAGTACAGACCAACTTCCGGATAGCCTTCACGGAATGCTACGCGGGACATTGCCAGGTACATACCAACCTCGGAGCACTCCCCTTCGAAGTTTGCTCTCAGGTCTGCTTTGATGTCCTCAGCTACGTCTGCTGCAACACCTACTACATGCTCTGCTGCCCAGGTCATCTCGCCGCTCTGCTCAACAAATTTTGCTGCCGGTGCATGGCAAACCGGACATTCTGCCGGTGCTGCTTCTCCTTCATAAACATATCCACATACGCTGCATACAAATTTTTTCATTGCAATTCTCTCCTTTTCTTTTTATTATTTAATTAAAATTAGTAACTATTACTGTTTTCAGTAACAGGTTATCACACAGTCACAGGTTTGTCAAGTATCTTTTCAGGTTTTATGATAGTTTTGTCTGATGACAATGTTCGCAGATCCCATAAAAATTCACAGAATAGCTTTCAATCACTCCGTGGAAATTCTGCTCCGCACGTTCTTTGATCTCACTGATATCTTCCATATCCATATCGAGAACCGCATGGCATTTACGGCAGATAAAATGATTGTGCGGGGATGTATCCGCATCGAAGCGGTCCGGACCATCTCCTGTTACAAGACGTTTGATCTCTCCCAGTTCTGAAAGCAGTGCCAGATTCCGATAAACCGTTCCCAGGCTGATGTTCGGGTATTCCTTCCGTATGTCTGTATAGACCATATCGGCAGTTGGGTGATCGTTTCTCTGCATCAACTGTTTCTTGATGGCTTCCCGCTGTCTGCTGTATTTAAGATTCGACATAGGTCAGTTCCCCTTTTCTGTTTAATAATAGTAACGATTACTATATTTAAATCATAATAGAAATCTGACATTCTGTCAAGTGCTTTTCAACACTTTTTTCATACAGCCGCAAAGAACATACGGCATCCCTCTGCGCTTCCGCTTTCCATCTGTAGCCCAAAAACCATTCCGCGCGAATACGCATCGAAATAATTTTCAAAAATATTTTATGTGGATTTTCTATAATTACGAAAAAAGTATGTGCACAAAAATATTTGCATACACACTTTAAGTATAATCTACCAGATATTTATGAACAATCTGTGAACACCACTTGAAATTTATGACAAAAGTACAAAATCCCCATCATTCCACGACCAAAGAACACTTACACTCTCCCGGCGCCAACACCCAGAAAGCCGCCAGAGGCAGGTGGTATGCGTGGACGGCGGGCATCTGCAGCGATGTGAGAAAATCTTAACGTTCCAAAGCCCCGGAGGACGGGACAGGCGAAGTGCCACACGCACTGAGCCTGAGGAGCGCTGAGCCGGGAATTTATAAAAAATTCCTGGCGAATCGCTCCGGTGCCCGTCCGCAGGGGCTTTGGAACGGTTAGATTTTCCACATCGCTGCAGCCGCCCGCCGTCCACGCATGCCACCTGCCACTGGCGGCTTTCGTCCGTTCCGCCAAAAGCTCCATGAAACACTGTGCATTTTCCGGTTCTCAACTCCGATTTATTATGATAGAATAAATCATAAGACTGCCGTTCAGCTTTCTATATACTCTGAACCGCAGGAATTTTCTTGAACACTGGTACACCAATTACCAGAGCGTGTTTGGAAAGGAGACCACATTATGCCAACAGGCAATCAGGAATACATACGCGACATGAACCGTTCTCTCGTACTGGAAGCGATCGTCAATCACGCCCCGATTTCCCGGGCGGATTTATCCAAAATGCTGCATCTGACCAAAGCCACGATCTCCAATATCGTACAGGAGCTGATCGACCGGGAACTTGTGCTGGAAGTCGGAAGCGGGGATGCGCCTATGGGTCGCAAACCGATCCTTCTGACCTTTCACAATCGCTGCGGCTATGTAGTCTCCGTAGACTTTGGAGTAAAAAGAACGGCAATCATGACCAGCGATCCCCTGGGGCGCAGCTGCGAAGTTCATGAATATCCTTCCCAGACGAATCAGCCTTTGATGGAACATCTGATCGCTCTGCTTCATCAGACGATCAGCGCTCTTCCGGATTCTCCTTACGGAGTTCTTGGCATCAGTGTTGGTATTTACGGCGTTGTCTGCGACGATACGGTTCTCTTTACGCCTTATTACGACCTGAAATATTCCAACATCCGAAATCTGCTGGAGGAAGAATTTCATGTTCCGGTCATTGTGGAAAACGAAGCAAATCTTTCCGTGATCGGAGAAAGCGCTTTTGGTCAGAATTACAGAAATATGATCTTTCTGAATATCCACGAAGGTGTCGGTATGGGCATCCTGGTAAATGGACAGCTTTACAAAGGACAGAATGGATACGCCGGTGAATTCGGACATACCATCCTGTTTCCTGACGGACGTCCCTGCCCCTGCGGCAACAAGGGATGTCTGGAGCAATACATCTCCGAATCGGCTGTCCTTAAAGGATTCGCCAACGGTCACGGCAAATCCTCGGCAACCATTGACGAATTTCTCTGGGCCTGCAGCCAGGAAGACCCCTCAGCACAGAAAGCCCTGCATGATTTTATCCACTACACCGCGGTCAGCCTGAATACGATCCTGCACACCTTTAACCCGGATATCATCGTTCTTAACAGTTCCTTCACAAATTATATTCCGGGACTCCTGGATCAGATCACCGCATCCGTTCAGAACCGCCTGCGCTGGTATCTCCATGTGGTTCCTTCCCAGCTTCAGGATGTCTCCGTACTGCTGGGAGGCGTATGCATGTGCACCACCCGCTTTCTCGGAATCCGGGAACTGCATCTGCACCGTAACAGTTCAGCCCAGGTCTGCGCACATACTGCGCAGACCGTAAGAACGTGATTCAGGAGTGCAAAATCCCATCGCCGAAGGCGATTTTAAATGGATTTTGCAGGTAACGGTTCAGCAAGGCTGAACTGTTGCTCTGCACCGCTGAATGACTTGTTATTGCATTCACAATTATTTTGAAGTTTGTTCATTATTTCTTTACATTACAAACACGTTTTCAACACATTTTCTGCTTATACTATAACCATAAAATAATTCAAGCCAACATTATTTTATAACAATTTTCTTTTTCATATTGCCGATGAAAATCGGCTCTCCTTCCTTTAAATAATAAAAAACAAAAAAACCAGAGTTGCTGCTGGTTTTTTTGTTTGTCTTTTTTTCGTATTCTCTTGTTTTTTACAAATATATTGTTCTGTCGAATATCCGTTTTTTATCCGTTCTTCTGATTCTGCAAAACATCGGAAAGTCTGGCGAAATCTGCCAGTTCCAGAGTCTCGCCCCGAACAGTCAGCGGAAATCCGCAGGCAGTGATCGCATGCTCGATCTCTTCCTTGGTGAAATCCAGCGTTCCGCTGTTCTTCAAACCATTCGCCAGGGTCTTTCTCCGCTGATTAAAGGACGCGCGGATCAGCGCGAACATCAGCTTTTCATCGGCAACTTCCACCGGAAGCGAAGCGTGCCTGGTCAGACGGATCACAGCGCTTCCCACTTTCGGCCTTGGCATAAAACAGTTCGGCGGCACATTTGCCACAATGTATGGATCCGCATAATACTGAACCGCCAAAGACAGCGCGCCGTAATCTTTGCTTCCCGGTCCTGTCTGCATCCGGTCGGCCACTTCCTTCTGCACCATAACCGTGACAGATTCCAGCGGCACATGGTTTTCAAACAGGCTCATGATGATCGGTGTTGTAATATAGTACGGAAGATTCGCAACGACCTTGATCGGGCGTCCATTGTTTTTCTCCTCCGCCAGACGGTTCAGATCCACCTTCAGAATATCTTCATTCAGCACCGTAACATTTTCATAATCCGACAGCGTATCCGCCAGGATCGGGATCAGATTCTTGTCGATCTCCACCGCACAGACCTCTCTCGCCGCATAGGCAAGATACTGGGTCAGGGTTCCGATCCCCGGACCGATCTCCACAACAAAATCATCCGGGCCGATCTGCGCGGCCGCAACGATCTTATCCAGTACATGGGTATCGATCAGGAAATTCTGTCCATATTTCTTTTGAAACACAAAGCCGTACTTCTGCAGTACGGCTATCGTATTTTTCGGCTCTCCAAGCCAGGGTTTTATTTTTTCCATAAGCTTCTCTTTCTGCTAATCAAAAATCAAAATCCTTTTCGTAGAGGATGACACGGTCATCGGAATCTCTGTGCTTACGGGATACTTTACGTCCCAGCTTTCTTGTTCCTTTTTCCGCGTGGGCAATTGCCTTATCCACCATATCCTTTACATTGGTGATCGTCATCGGCTCTCCCTCTTTCTGGTTGTCACCGATCTGTGTATACAGGGCAAGCACACCCATCTCATCCATCTTGTATCCGTTTTCGCGGGCATAGGTTCTCGCGAATGTTACCAGCTCATCGTTGGTAAACACCGGAATGGAAATAACAGTCTCAAATTTCTTTGCAAACTCCGGATAATTATGGAACATTCCTCTCATACTGGTCTTTTCGTCTTCGATGATCAGTATCAGACTGTCTGTCCGGAAATCCATCGCCTTGGAAAGTTTTTCTATTGTCTCCGGATACATCAGTCCTGCTCTTTCGATCAGAAGGAACCCTCCAGCCAGCTTAGCAACCACCTGCGCCGGATCTTTCCGGTTCAATTCCGCCGCATCCAGACGTGCCATCTTCGTTGCAGGAATCTTCAGATCCACGCAGATGGCACGGACCAGTCCTTCCGACAGACGGGTCTTTCCTGTTCCATAACCGCCCATGATCGCGATGTTTCCATGACGGGACGTGCGGTCACCGGCGTAATGGTATACTCCATGCATTGCGTCGAGGATCTGCTGATCCATTCCCGGAACCTTTGCAAAGTATGTAAACAGCGCTTTCTGCTCATCATTCAGCTTCTCCGGCTGCGTATCATTCAGGATCCGCATCCTGCGCTCTTCCGGCGTCTCTTCCCGCAGAACCTCTTCGATGGACATAGGAACCGTCTCTTCTTTTCTCACGTCCGAAGGCATTTCGATCGTCCGGTCCGCAGTGTTTTCCACGGTCATGACCTTTGTGGCATCCTTGACTGCTTCCTGTGACGGTTCCTGAGGAATCTCCATATCCAGATCTTCCGGCTGTACAATCACAGGTTCCGGAATCTCCATGGTCTTTTCCAGATCTTCCAGACGGTGGATCGGAGATTCTTCTTTCTCAGACTCTGCAACGTCATCCTGCTCCTCTGGCTCCGCCATCTCCGGCTGTTTTTCCAGCGGCTCTTCCGGCTTCTTCACAGGCTCCGCTGTCTGTGATTCCTCCACAGTTTTTTCTGCCAAAGACTCTTCCGCCTGCTCCTCTTCCAGTGCCTTTTCCAGTACACTGTCATGTGCAATCTCATCCGACAGGCTTGCTGCCGTCTCCTGGAACAGCGCGTCCAGATCCAGATCATCTGCCGAACTGGTTTCCGCCGGTTTCTCAGCTGTTTCCGCTTCTTCTTCCTTCACCGCTTCTGCTTCCGGAGCTTCCTTCTTCACCGTTTCCGGTCTTGTCAGGATCGTCTTGCCCGCATCCGGCTGGGGAGCAACTTCCACGTCCATATTCTCCGGTTCCAGTTCTCTGACATCGTAATCTTCCTCACGATTTTCTTCCGGTTCGGATGCTTCCTGTTCCGCCTGGGCGGTCTTCTTTACATCCGGAAATACATTGCGGATGCTTTTGATCAGCTCGTTGTGCAGATCCACCGTATTTCCAAGAAATGTCGGCGCTGTATAAGACGGTGCCGGCTCCGCTTTTTTGCCCGCCTCAGTTTCGCGGGCCGCAGCCATCTCCTGGGCTCCCGCATCCTGGGTAATCGCCGCGCCTGCCTGATCCATACGATTCAGGAGGTTTCCCACCTCTTTCTCACTGCTCGCAGCTCCGCCATTCTCATACTTGCTTTTCTGAGACGGGGTAAGAGGCTCATATTTCATCTTCAGTTCCAGAGCTTTTGTGACATATTTACCTTCGCTGAACCACAGTTCCAGTTCATCACAGGTATCAACACACTGCCTGATCTGACCGTTTTTGCTGTACAAAAGCGCCAGTTCATAATTCCAGCGTTCTGTAAACTCTGCTTCCTTATATGCTTCCAGCACCTCGATCTGCTCATCCAGCGGTGCCTGCTGTCCTCTCAGGATTTTATAACGGAGTAAATATCTGGAAGTATCATGAGGTGCCGCAGAGACGAACTCTTCATAATATTCCTCTGCACTCTCAAAATCCTGCATCTTCACAGACACTTCCACCAGGCGGTACAAAATCCCCTTACCGATAGAAGAACGGTCATATGCCAGCAGAAGAATATCATTCGCTTCCGGATACATCTTGTTGGCCTCATAAACATCCGCCACCATCGACAGGGTTCGTATACTTTTGACACGACGCCAGTCCACAGATTCTACAATCTCCAGGGCGCCCTTATAGTCCTCTTTATTCGCAAGACTGGTCAGCTGCTCCAGCTTGCTTTGATATTCTGCTTTATCCAATGTTTTCACCTCATATGCTTCAGTTTGATCAACATTATAGACAGAATTAAGTGTATCACACTCCCTTGGGAATGTCAAAAAATTTGTGGGAGGCTCTTCGGGAAGAAACGGACGAAAGCCAGAGCCCGGCGCAGGGTCAGCAGAGCCCTTGCAATGTCGGGCGGCTCCGGGACTGCCGCGCCCAAGGGCGGGCGGATACAAGATGGACCGCGGACGTGCGTGTACGGCGGGCATCTGCAAAAATATGAGAAAATCTTAACGTTCAGAAGCCCCGTAGGACGGGACAGGCGAAGTGCTTCTCGCACTGAGCCTGAGGAGCGCTGAGCCGGGAATTTATAAAAAATTCCTGGCGAATCGCTCCGGCGTCCACCCGGAGGGGGTTCTGAACGTTTAGATTTTCCGTATCTTTGCAGCCGCCCGCCGTACACGCACGTCCGCGGTCCGTCTTGTATCCGCCCGCCCTTGGGCACGGCAGTCCCGGAGCCACCCGACGCGCATGGACTCTGCTGGCCCTGCGCCGGGTTCGTCCGCATTCATAAAAACTTATTTCACCGTTATTCTGTCAAGATGCCAGATTTCGTCCACATACTGCTGGATCGTACGGTCAGAAGTGAATTTTCCGGAATGTGCCACATTCAGGATCGCGCTTCTCGCCCAGCTCTCGGTATCGCGGTATTTATCTTCGACCCGCTCCTGAGCCGCTGCGTATGCCTTGAAGTCTGCCAGGATAAAGTACATATCCGGGCGCGGAGCATTTTTCGCGGTCAGCAGGGAATCGTACAGGTCACGGAACATATTGGTGTCTCCCTTGGAAAATTTTCCGCTGATCAGGTCCATCATGACTTTGTGGATATCCGGATCGTTGATGAAGTAACGCATCGGATCGTAATTGCAGTTTTTCTCGTAGTTGATGACATCATCTGCAGAAAGTCCGAAGATGAATGCATTTTCTTCTCCTACTTCCTCTACGATCTCCACGTTCGCACCGTCCATGGTTCCCAGGGTAAGCGCACCATTGAGCATAAACTTCATATTTCCGGTTCCTGAAGCCTCTTTGCTGGCTGTAGAGATCTGCTCGGAAACATCCGCTGCCGCAAAGATCATCTCCGCGTTGCTTACGCAGTAATCTTCGATAAATACGACTTTGATCTTTCCGCGGATCACCGGATCATTGTTCACAACATCCGCCACGGAGTTGATCAGATGGATGATCGCTTTTGCTCTCTCATAACCTGCGGATGCCTTTGCTCCGAAGATGAATGTTCTCGGATAGAACGGCATATCCGGATTCTGCTGCAGCTTCTCGTACAGATACATGATGTGCAGGATGTTCATAAACTGTCTCTTGTACTCATGCAGACGTTTTACCTGTACATCGAAGATGGAATTCGGATCCACATCGATTCCGTTGTGTTCTTTGATATATTTTGCCAGACGCAGTTTGTTCTTATATTTAATCTCCATGAACTCCTGCTGTGCCTGACGGTCATCGGCATAGGAAGCCAGCTGTTCGATCTTCGGAAGGTCGGTGATCCAGCCTTTGCCCACATGCTCGGTTACCCAGTCTGCCAGCAGCGGGTTTCCGTGAAGAAGGAAACGTCTCTGGGTGATACCGTTGGTCTTGTTGTTGAACTTCTGCGGCATCATCTCATAAAAGTCTTTCAGCTCGCGTCTCTCCAGGATCTGAGTATGAAGACGTGCAACACCGTTGACAGAATAGCCGCCGACGATCGCCAGACGTGCCATATGCACCTGTCCGTCGTAGATAATCGCCATCTGGCGTACTTTTTCTTCATTGCCCGGATACTGCTCGCGCACCTGGATCAGGAAGCGGCGGTTGATCTCCTCCACAATCTGATAAATACGCGGAAGCAGTCTGGAGAACAGGTCTACCGGCCATTTTTCCAGCGCCTCGGACATGATCGTATGGTTGGTGTATGCACAGGTTTTGGTGGTAACATCCCATGCCTCATCCCATCCAAGGCCTTCCTCATCCATCAGGATACGCATCAGCTCCGGAACGGCTACGGTCGGATGGGTATCGTTCAGCTGAAACGTTACCTTCTCATACAGTTTGCGCACATCGTCATGTTTTCTCTTATAACGTGCCACTGCACGCTGTACACTTGCGGAGATGAAGAAATACTGCTGTTTCAGACGCAGTTCTTTTCCTGCATAGTGATTATCATTGGGATAAAGAACCTCAACAATGGTACGTGCCAGATTTTCCTGCTCCACCGCCTTGTAGTAATCGCCCTTATCGAAGGAATCCAGGGAAAAATCATCGATCGCCTGAGCATCCCAGATCATCAGGGTATTTACCACATTGTTGTCATATCCTACAATCGGCAGGTCGTACGGGATCGCACGGACGGTCTGCGCACCCTCCTGACGGAAGTTGGTGCGCTGTGCAGCCTCGTCATAGTACATCTGTACATGTCCGCCGAATTTTACTTCCTTTGCATATTCCGGACGGCGCAGTTCAAAAGGATATCCGTCTTTCAGCCAGTTGTCCGGCACTTCGATCTGACATCCCTGATCGTCGATCTCCTGTTTGAACATACCGTAACGGTAACGGATTCCGCAGCCATAAGCCGGATAACCGAGAGTCGCCAGAGAGTCCAGGAAACATGCAGCCAGTCGTCCAAGTCCTCCGTTTCCAAGAGCCGGGTCTCTCTCCTGATCTTCCAGAACGTTCAGATCAAATCCCATCTCGTCCAGCGCTTCCTTCACCTCGTTGTATGCGGTGAGGTTGATCAGGTTATTTCCAAGCGCACGTCCCATCAGGAACTCCATAGACATGTAATAAACCATCTTTGGATCTTCTTCATCCATCGCATTCTGTGTTTTCAGCCAGTTATCCATGATCACGTCTTTGACTGCGTAGCAGACTGCCTGATACACTTCCTGCTCATTGGCCTTGTCGATGGTTTTGCGATACAGCTTTTTAACATTTTCCTCGACACTCTGCTTGAATGTTTCCTTTTTAAACTGGGTATCTAACATCTGTGTCCTCCTTTTCCGGCCTGTTATGCTGCCTCCTTCATCCTGTTTGTCCCTTGCCGGTCCTTCCCTTTTTCAGTTTTGTCTAAAAATATTTCAGCTTAAACGCTCTACAGACAGGACAACATGCTCGGAGTTGATGTTCCACTCCTTCTCATATCCTGCTGTCTGTCCGATCGTAACCTCGTCTGCGAGGACTTCGGACTGGATCTGCCCGCCGTACTGGCGGAAGATTTCAATAATACGCTCATTATCCTTCACACCGATTCTGATCCGGTCCATGACCTCAAAGCCGGCTTCCTTACGCATGGTCTGAATCTTGCTGATCAGCTCACGCACAAAGCCTTCTTCAATCAGTTCCGGCGTCAGGTTGGTGTCCAGCACTACTGTGATCACATTGTCAGACTCGGAAACATAGCCCTCCATCTGAGCGGTATCGATCAACAGATCCTCCTCTAATAATACGATTTCCTGACTGTCAATGTCAAGCTTTAGTTCGCCTGTGGACTTCAGCTCCTGCATTGCGCTGTTGCCGTCCAGTTCAGACAGAACGGTCTTGATTTTGTTGAGCAGTTTTCCGTATTTCGGTCCTACGGTGCGCATCTGCGGCTTGAAGGTATAAGAGATAAACGCCGCGATATCGTCGGTGAACGCTACCTCTTTCACATTCAGCTCATCCGCGATGATCTCTTTATAGAATTCATCCAGGACAAACTCGCTCTTTACAAACATCTTTCCGATCGGCTGACGGTTTTTGATGTTTGCAGTGTTGCGGCAGGCACGTCCCATAACGACAACCTCCAGCAGATCCGCCATATCCTCTTCCAGCTTCTGATCGATCCATTCGGTCTTCACTTCCGGATAGTCGCACAGGTGAATGCTTTCCGGCGCGGAATCGTCGATGCTCTTCACCAGGTTCTGATAGATGTCTTCTGTCATAAACGGGATCATCGGGGCAGCAGCCTTGCTGACCTCCACCAGTGCGGTGTACAGGGTCATGTAAGCGTTGATCTTATCCTGCTCCATTCCTTTTGCCCAGAATCGCTCACGGGAGCGGCGCACATACCAGTTGCTCATGTCATCCACAAAGGACTGGAGCGCTTTTGCCGCCTCCGGGATCCGGTAGTTTTCCAGATTGTTGTCCACCGCCTGGATCGTGGATTCCAGTCTGGAAAGCAGCCATTTATCCATTACGGACAGTTTGTCGTAGTCCAGTGTATATTTTGTCGCGTCGAACTGGTCAATATTCGCATACAACACGAAGAACGCATAGGTATTCCACAGCGTACCCATGAATTTTCTCTGTCCTTCCACTACGGTCTTTCCGGCGAAACGGGACGGCAGCCACGGTGCGCTGCTGGAATAGAAGTACCAGCGGATCGCGTCTGCGCCGTAGGTCTGCAGCGCGTCGAACGGATCAACGGCATTTCCTTTGGATTTGCTCATCTTCTGTCCGTTTTCGTCCTGAACCAGACCGAGGACAAGAACGTTCTCGTACGGCGCCTTGTCAAACAGCAGCGTGGAAATTGCCAGCAGAGAGTAGAACCATCCGCGGGTCTGATCCACCGCCTCGGAGATGAACTGTGCCGGGAACTGCTGCTCGAACAGTTCTTTGTTTTCAAACGGATAGTGGTGCTGCGCAAACGGCATGGAACCGCTGTCGAACCAGCAGTCGATCACTTCCGGCACACGGTGCATTTCCTTGCCACAGTGCGGGCATTTGATCGTTACTTTATCAATATACGGACGGTGCAGTTCAATATCGTCCGGACAGTTGTCTGATTTTTCTTTCAGTTCCTCGATGCTGCCGATGCAGTCCTGATGGCCGCACTCACACTGCCATACCGGAAGCGGAGTACCCCAGTAACGGTTTCTGGAAAGTCCCCAGTCCTGAACATTCTCCAGCCAGTCGCCGAAGCGTCCTTTTCCGATGCTCTCCGGAATCCAGTTGACTGTGTTGTTGTTGCGGATCAGATCCTCTTTTACCGCAGTCATCTTGATGAACCAGGTCTCACGCGCGTAATAGATCAGCGGAGTGTCACATCTCCAGCAGTGCGGATAGCTGTGCTCAAACAGCGGCGCCTCAAACAGAAGTCCGGCTTCTTCCAGAGCGATCAGGATCGCTTTGTCCGCTTTCTTGCAGAACTCGCCTGCCCACGGAGTGTCTTCCGTCATCTCACCTTTTTCATTTACCATCTGTACAAACGGCAGATCGTAACGGCGTCCCACCTGGGAGTCGTCCTCACCAAATGCAGGCGCAATATGAACGACACCGGTACCGTCGGTCAGGGTAACGTAATCCGCGCAGGTCACATAGTATGCCTTCTTGCCGTTCAGGCGGCCCTGGGCATACGGAAACAACGGCTCATACTCTTTGTATTCCAGATCCGTACCTTTGTATGTCTCCAGAACCTCATACGCCTTCTCGCCTTCCCCTGCAAGCTTTCCGAGAACCGTATCCAGGAGCGCCTCCGCCATATAATACACATGACCGTCAGCGGCTTTTACCTTCACATACGTCTCCTGCGGATTCACACACAGCGCCACGTTGGACGGCAGTGTCCACGGAGTCGTGGTCCATGCCAGGATATAGGCATCCTCATCTTTTACCCGGAAGCGGACAACGGCAGAGCGCTCTTTCACATCCTTGTAGCCCTGTGCCACCTCATGGGAAGACAGCGGCGTACCGCAGCGCGGGCAGTACGGAACGATCTTGTGTCCCTTGTACAGCAGACCCTTCTTCCAGATCTCCTTCAGCGCCCACCACTCGGATTCGATAAAGTCATTGTGGTAAGTGACATACGGATCTTTCATATCCGCCCAGAAACCAACGGTATGGGAGAAATCTTCCCACATTCCCTCATATTTCCAGACACTTTCCTTACATTCCTCGATAAACGGCTCAACACCGTATTTTTCAATCTGCTCCTTGCCGTCGAGGCCAAGCTTCTTCTCAACCTCCAGCTCCACCGGAAGCCCGTGGGTATCCCATCCCGCCTTACGCGGAACCATATAGCCTTTCATGGTGCGGTAGCGCGGGATCATATCCTTGATCACGCGGGTCTCCACATGGCCGATATGCGGCTTGCCGTTGGCGGTCGGCGGTCCGTCATAAAACACATAAGACGGATTTCCTTCCCGCTGTTTCATACTCTTTTCAAAGATCTCATGTTCCTCCCAGAACTTCTCCGTCTGCTTTTCACGCTCGACAAAGTTCATATCAGCAGAAACTTTTCTGTACATGACAACGTCCTCCTTCATGATTTTCCTTTCGTCTTTTATTTCACAGGAAAGCAATTTCCTCTGAAGTCAAATACCCCGCAGCAAGCTACTGGGCAGCAAGCTTGCAGCGCAGCAAAGCTGCGGGGTATTTGACCCTCGCGGCAGTCACCAAATGGACATGCAAGCATGTCCGCTTGGCTCGTTGCCCGCGGGAATAAAAAAAGCTCCATCCTGTAAAAGGACGAGAGCTCAATACTCACGCATACCACCCGTTACATACCATCATATGCAGTCCCGTTAACGCTGGACCTGCGGCGTTTCCTATCTGCTCCGCTGCGGTCTCCCGCCGCCGGAACCTTCAGAATTGCAACTTGGAAGTGATTTTCTCCTGCCGTTACTCGTACCGGACTTCCACCGTCTCCGGCTCGCTGAAACTTTCCCTGACAGAATACTCTCTTCGTCATCGTTTTTTTGTGATTCATGCTTATTCGGTTATATCTGATGATCCGGTAACTGTTCAGTCCGCTGAACGGTTACGAACTGTTATCATTATACGCAACAAAACGCCGGATTGTCAAGCGTCAACAGTTGCCGAATCGCCAAAAATAATTTATAATGATTACCGTATATCAATTCAAAAGAACGAGGGGTATGTAAAAACAAATGAAAGCAGAATTTTTCCGCAAAAAACGTATGAAACAGCTGCTGTGCTCCGTACTGGCTTTCGGTCTTGTCACAGCCGTTTCTCCCGCCGCGGTCTGCGCCACCGAAGGGACAGAACCGCCTGCCGCCTACTATGAGGCCGTCCAGACCGATACTCTGGCGAACTGGCCCCAGGGACCCGCCATCTACGCGGAATCCGGAATCCTTGTGGATCTGGACACCCAGGAGATTCTTTATTCCAAAAACATTGACAAACAGCTGTATCCCGCCAGCATCACCAAGGTTATGACGACCCTGGTTGCCATCGAATCTTCCTCGCCGGAAGAGCCAGTCACCTTTTCCCAGCACGCGCTGGACAGTATCGAATGGGACAGCTCCAACATCGGCTGCCGTCTCAATGAAACCCTGACCATGGAACAGTGCTGGTACGCGATGATGCTGAACTCCGCCAATGAGGTGTGCTGCGGCGTTGCGGAACATATTTCCGGTTCCATCGAAGCCTTTGTGGAGAAGATGAACCAGAAAGCCGCCGAGCTGGGCTGTACCAACACCCATTTTTCCAACCCGAACGGCCTGCCCGACGAAACCCATTATACCACCGCCCATGATATGGCGCTCATCGCCAACGCCGCCTATCAGAACGAGACGTTCCGGCAGGTATTCAGTACCCGGCAGTATGAAATCCCGCCGACGCCTCAGTATACTGAGACCCGTTATCTCTATAATCATCATAAAATGATGCAGCCTGACACAGAATATTACTACGAAGGCTGCCTGGGCGGCAAAACCGGATACACGGAAACAGCCCTGAATACTCTTGTAACCATCGCTTCCCGCAACGGAAAAAATCTGCTGTGCGTCACCATGCGCACCCAGGGCCGCCAGGTATACACCGACACGGCAAGCCTGTTCGACTACGGATTTTCCCAGACTTTCCCGGCAGATGAGGCAGCTCTTCTCACAGTGGCGGAGCCGACCGTTACTGAAACACCGACTCCGGAACCCTCTCCGACAGCCACTGAGGTTCAGGATGAGGAAAACGGAAGTTCCAAAGGCAGCAGTTCTTCCGCTGCAGATACCGTGCAGGACATGTTCCCTGTATGGATTCCTCTGACCGCTGTATTTGTCATTGCCGTGGGATTGTTTGTATTTAAGCTTTACCTGGAATCCGCACGGAAAAAGCGCAGACGCCGCAGGCAGAGAAGAAGAAGCGAAGAAAATAAGTAACCATTCAGCGGTCTGAACGGTTACGAAAAAGATAACAAAGGACCTGACATTATGAATTACATCGTATTTGACCTGGAATGGAACCAGTGTCCCGACGGAAAAGAAGCAGGGGACCCCGCGCTCCCTTTTGAGATCATAGAAATCGGCGCAGTAAAACTGGACGGCAGCCTTCAGGAAACCGGCCGGTTTCACCGCATCATACGGCCGGCTGTCTACCCGACACTCAATTCCCATACCAGGGAAATCGTGCAGATGGATGAGAAAAAACTGAAATCCGGAATCCCTTTTCCTGATGCCGCAAGGGAATTTCTCTCCTTCTGCGGAGGCGACGCGATGTTCTGCACCTGGGGACCTGCCGATCTGACGGAACTGCAGCGGAACCTGAAATATTACGGTATGCTCTCTCTGATCCGCGGTCCGCTTCATTATTATGATGTACAGAAGCTGTTTGCGATCCAGTATGAAACCATGAAAAGCCGAAAATCCCTTGAGTACGCTGCGGATTTCCTGCATTTTGACCGTTCGCTTGCCTTCCACCAGGCATTGTCCGACGCCGTATACACCGCCAGAGTCTTCCAGACGATCGACCCGATGATCCGGCACGCCTATGATTCCATCGATGTTTACCAGAATCCGAAGACAAAAAAAGAGGAGATACATGCGGTCTACAACGGTTACTCCAAATTCATCTCCCGGGAATTTGATTCCAAGGAAGAGGCAATCGCGGACCGGGAAGTGACCTCCACCTACTGCTGTCTCTGCGGGCGGCGCGCCCGGAAAAAACTCCGGTGGTTTTCCGCAGGTTCAAAAAATTATTACTGCATCGCCATGTGTCCGGATCATGGGTATCTGAAAGGAAAGATACGGATGAAACACACAGACGAGGGCAAATTTTATGTGATCAAAACCATCAAAGTCAGCAGCAGCACAGAGGCGGACGAAATACGGATAAAAAAAGATACGATACGAAAAAAGCGGAAGCAGAAACGCCGCTGACAAAAAAAGATCTGCCGTACGAAATCTACTTTCGCACGGCAGATCTTTTTTATACTCTTTTTGCTTCTCTGTTCTCTTATGCGTTGCCTCTTGCTTTGTCCAGCATTTTTCCCCAGAAACCTTTTTTCTTTTTCTGCGGTGTCTCCAGCGGTCCGCGGATTCCGCGTACACCTGTAATGTAAATGCCGCTCACGGTTGCCTTAACCTCTTTCTTGACCGGAATCTGGTCGAAGATCGCTGCATCACAGATCAGAGTCATAATACGTGGACCAACTTTTGCTTTCACCACCGGCATCTTGGTCCGGCGCATCAGCTTTGGTGTCTGATCGATCACCATCTGCGGAAGACCGGAATCTTTCAGCCGCATTTTTTTCTTGTCTATAATTAACATGGATACGGTCTGTTTGATCGCCTCCATCTGTTCCTGCTGCTCGGCCTGTTTTTTCTCAGCCTTCTTGCCAAAGAAATATAATGCGACAAGAGCGCCGACAAGGACAACCACAATAATCAGCATCACTGCCCAGAATGGCATAACTGCACCTCCTCCTGTATTTTTTCTGCATATTACTTCTGACATTTTATCATTGTTTCGTTTAAATGGCAAATGTTAATTTTTCTTTTATCGAAAAAACGCTGAAAAACCTCGGCAAAGGTGTTATAATGGATAACGTGTGTAAAAATATAGTAACAGAAGGAAACACGCCCGGCAGAGGCGTGGAGCAAAATAAGAAGGAATAAAATGAAAGATACAAAAAACAAAAACTACAGACGAAAAAGAACACAGAAAAACATAACCCGGGAAAACAAGACCTCAGATGGCAGAACCCTGGATGACCTGAGAGCCAAAAGAAGACGGGAACGCCAGCGCCAGGTCATGATCATCCGAGGGATTATCGCAGGTTCCGCACTACTGATCCTCCTTGCAGCTGTCGTTCTGGTGATAAATCTTACAGGAAAAGAAAACTCAAAAGCGGAAGAACCACAGCAGACGCTGGCAGCTGCGGATGTCCTGACGGTACCGCATCTGTCCTTTGACACGTTGGTTGTGAACGCGGAAGCAGCCGGAAGCGATGGGATGACCGTGGAAGAATTTAACGAAATCCTGCAGCTTTTGTATGATAATGATTATATCCTGGTGAGCGTCCGTGATCTGGTAAATACAACGGAACAGAAAGACGGCAGTGTGTCCATAGCCGCCAAGGACCTGGAACTTCCGGAAGGAAAGAAGCCCCTGGTCCTGTCCCAGAATGACGTCAGCTACCCGCTGACACTTCCTGCCGGAGGCTACGCATCCAAACTGCTTGTGGACGAATCCGGAAATCTGGTATCCGAATACCATCAGCCAGACGGGACGACCGTCACCGGGGCATACGATGTCATCTCCTGCCTGGAAGCATTTCTGGAAGAACATCCCGACTTCTCCTGGCAGGGATCCAGAGGAATCATCGGCGTGACCGGTCAAAGCGGCATCCTCGGATATCGCACGGATGAACTGTTCGGAAAGTCTGCGGAAGAGGGCAACATCTACGCCGATTACGGAACCTTTGACACTGCATCTGAGACAGCATCGGCACAGGCGGTTCTGAACGTGCTGAAAGAAAAGGGATGGGAAATTGCCTCCCAGGGATATTCCGGCATCAGCTACGCCAGTGAATATGCTCTGGTTGTCTCCGATATGGATCAGTGGAAACAGAAAACCGAACCGGTTGTCGGCAGCACCGATCTTCTTCTGTATCCCCAGGGAACCGATATCGCAAGCTGGAAAGATTACAGCAGCGACGATCAGAAATATACGTACCTGAAAGAACAGGGCTTCGATTTCTTTTTCAATATCGACTCCCGGAATCCTTACTGGGTACAGATCCGCAGCGATTACTTCCGTCAGGGACGGATAGACGCACGGACTTATCTTACCAGCGTCGGACTCCTTTCCGGCGAACCGGAGTCTGTTGATTCCGAACCGGTTTCTGTTGAATCGTCAGATTCCGGTTCTGCGGAAGCTTCTGATTCCGAGGATGCTTCTGGTTCTGCGGATTCTTAAGATTCTTCAAGTTCATAAGAAACCCCCGACTCCCCGGAAGATTCCGGAGAGTCGGGAAAATTATAAAAGTTCTTTGGTTTTGCAGGCAAGATATACTGGAATGTTTGTAAAATCCCCATCTTTTCTATAACCCCGTTTTGAAAAGCGAATTGCATATTCCGGTTGATTCTTTGCAATATACCGTTTAAAGGATGGCGCAGACTTATCTTCTCCCCCCTTGGTTTCGACCGGTATAATTTCTGTACCATACTGAATGACAAAATCAATTTCACCGTTTTTGTCCGAAAAATACCTTGGCTCAACTTCAAACTGACCTTTCAGCTGCTGCAGCACATAGTTTTCTGTCAGCGGACCTTTAAATTGATATTCTTTTTTCAAAAGGATCGCACTGTTATCAATGCCCGCCATATGCTTGAGAAGACCAGTATCAAAGAGAAACAGTTTAAATTGATCGAGCCTGTCGAAGGCGGACAAAGGATGCTCCATCTTTGATACATTATATACACGATTGAGCATACCGGCGGAAACAAGCCATTCAATTGCCTCTTCGAAGTCACGCGCCCTGCCTCCTTCACGAACAGCCCCATACATAAACTTTTCGTTTGGCTTGGCAAGCTGCGAAACAATGCTTCGAAACACCATAAGAATCCGCCCGCTGTTGACTTTTCCATTGTGTTTGGAGAAATCATTTTCATACACTTCTATCAGTTCCCTCTGTATCCGGGAAATTTTTGACGGATCTTTGTACTTTATCCATGAAGCAACGCACTCAGGCATGCCTCCGATAATCAGATAGTTATTATATGCCTCCAACAGACGATTGTGAAAGATTTCTTCGATCTGCTGATTTTTCTGAATATTGTCATAGTAAGCATACAATGCCGGCTCCACCGCATCAAGAAACTCCTCAAAATTCAATGGATGTATATCAAGCAAATTGACCATACCTACGGGATAGGACTTTGGCTGTGCAAGAAGGGTTCCTAACAGGCTGCCCGCTGCAATTACATGATATTCGTTTGCATTTTCTTTGAAATATTTGAGAGTATTCAATGCTTCCGGGCATTCCTGAATTTCATCAAAGATAATCAACGTTTCTCCCGGAACAATCTTTTTTTCTGCAATAAAAGATAAAAGCTCAATGATCCGGTGTGGATTCTTGTTCTTTTCAAAGATGGATTTCAGTTCGTCCTCTTCATCAAAGTTAAAATAAACAAAACTTTCATAGCAGCTTTGCCCAAATTCTTTCATGAGCCATGTCTTTCCTACCTGCCGTGCACCTTTCAATACCATCGGTTTCCGCTCTTCACTGGACTTCCACTTGATTAATTCCTGAATTGCATTACGTCTCATGCAGATCACCTCCCCTTCCATACATTTTCAAATATAGTATAATCCGCGATAAATAACCTTATGTTTCGCTGGTCTGCTTTCCCGATCGCACAGTTGTAAAAGCCTCAGCGTAGCCCGCTACGCCTGCGTTTTTACAACTGCACGCTCGAAAAAGCATCCTCACCGAAACAGTAAGGTATTTATCGTGGCTTATACTAGTATAACACGTTTTTCCTGCTTTTTTCAAATCAATCAAACACATTTTTCCACTATATTTCTACGAGAATCCGCACATTTTTCCAATTAAATAGCATAAAAATCCACACATTTTTCCGAACAGACATATATCCTCTTATTACTGCTGAAATATACCGTCTTCTGTTTTTGGATTTTATTTCAAATCATGGGAAATTAACACATAATTTCCGGAAAATGAGTGATAATAATATCAGAAAATCTAAAAAAAGAACTTGATGGCATCACTGTACACAATCTTTCATTCACAGTGAACCGCCACTATCTGGCAGAAAAAAGGAGACAATATATGAAAGCAACAGGAATCGTGAGAAGGATCGATGACCTTGGCCGCGTCGTGATTCCGAAAGAAATCCGGAAGACCATGCGCATCCGCGAAGGACAGGCGATGGAAATCTTTACCGGACGGGAAGGCGATATCGTTCTGAAAAAATATTCCCCGATAGAGGAAATGGCCGAAGATGCCGCTGAATACGCAAAGGCGCTGTCATCGGTCTGCAGTCATCTGGTCTGTGTTTCGGATCAGGAACAGATCGTCGCCGCCAGCGGTCCGGATCAGAAAAACTATCTTGGAAAATCCATCAGCCCGGAACTGGAAGATCTGCTGGCAAACCGCCAGTCCATCGACGCACCGCCAGACAGCCGCAGCAGTATCCCGCTTCTTCAGGATCAGAGCCGCCCGTCCGTCCACGAGATCGTGGTTCCAATCCTCAGTTCTGGAGATGTGCTCGGCGCCGTAATTCTTCTTGGAAAAAATGATACGGTCAAAATGGGAGAGGCAGAAAAAATGCTCGCAAAAGTTGCCGCCCTTTTTCTTGGGACACAGATGGAATAACAAAAAAGCAGAAAGATGTCAAAAGCTGTTTTCTTAGTCAAATACCCCGCAGCAAGCTACGGGGCATCAAACTTGTAGCGCAGCAGAGCTGCGGGGTATTTGACCCTCGCGGCAGTCGCCAAATGGACATGCAAGCATGTCCGCTTGGCTCGTTGCCCGCGGGAATAAAACACTGACTTTTGACAACTTCCTGCTTTTTTATCTTCTGCCAGATAAAAGGATTCCGTTTTCTTTTATACCGGATTGCCTTCCGCATCTACCATCACTTCATTAATAGTAGCATTTTCCAGAACCAGATCCAGGACTCTGTCCTGATTAACACTCAGTTCGATGGATTCCTCTCCATTCTGCTCCACAAATTCCTCTTCCGTAACACCGGAATTCTGAACCATGGTATTGAAGCGGCTGATATAATCCTCATCGTCTGTGGTCCAGCCTTCTTCTTCAGAAATCGCATTGATCACCAGAGAAAGCTCCGCTACCTGTCTCGCATAAGCGTCCTGCTCCTGCTCATAGGCATCCTTATCTACATACTGATCCAGAAACTCATCCAGGGTAACTCCGTAAAGAGACGCATAGGAAGTATACATCTGCTCATGCATCTGCTCACCCAGCGTAATGTAAGACTGAGGGATCTGTTTGATCTCGGCATTGTTCAATACCGCCTGAAGAGCTGTAGATTCCAGGGTATTCTCCGCAGAAAATTCATTGGACGCCTCCAGCTGCTCTCTCTGTGCCTGACGGTATTCATCGATCGTCGTGTAATCCGTATTTTCCTGCACCCAGGCTTCTGTCAGTTCCTGAGGACGGCTGATCGCATTGACCGTTACCGTAAATACAACGTCTTTTCCGGCAAGTTCCTCAGTATAATCTTCCGGGAAGGTAAGATTCAGATCTTTCGTCTCATCCTGCTTCATGCCGATGACCCCATCCTCAAATCCGTCAATAAACGTATTGGAACCGATAGTCAAATTGTAAGAGTCAGAACTTCCGCCTTCAAATTCTTCCCCGTCGACCTTTCCCACAAAGGCAATATCAACCGTATCGCCTTCCTGAACCGTCGCTTCCGGATCGTCCACGGTTGCCATCAGGTTGCTGGAAATGGAATTTTCCACATCCTCATCGGTCACCTGCTGGATCTCCTTGTCCAGAGTGATTCCTTTATAATCCCCGAGCGTCACACACTCACTGACCGGCAGATCCTCGTCCACGATGGGAATTTCTTCTTCTGAAGACGCACTGGATGTACCGGCTGTGCTGGCAGTGCTTCCGGAATTGCTTTCTGTATCGTTATTGCTGCATCCAACAGCAAACGCGCCGACAGAGAGGCACAGTACAAGCATCATTATTTTTTTCTTCATAGTGTTTCCTCCATTCTGAAAAACGTAACCGTTCAGACAATGGAACGGTTGCTGAAAAACATATTAGCACACTTTCCCGGCAAAGAAAAGCATTTCCACAGGATTTCTGTTTTTCCTGCTTTTCCTACAGGGAAAGATTTTCTTTCGTACGCTCCCGCACTTCCAACTGGATGTTGCAGTCGCCCACATAACTTCCATTCAGCTCCAGCGCATAATCCACTTCCAGAAAAATGCGTTCCGGTTCCTCCATCAGTTCGATCCTTGTGGTTGCTATACCCATATCCATAACGCCAAACGGCGTCTGGTACATGGAAATGTTCTTTTTATTTTCCTCGAAAATCATATGTACTTCCAGCAGGCCTCTCTTCCGGACCTCCAGTTTCTGTTTATTGAACTTCAGGATATTATGCGTCGTTTCCTCAAAACCTTCCGCAGGTTCGTCGTAAAGTATGTAATGCTGGTTATTTTTAAAATAATACTGTCCGGTGTTCAGCACCTCCACCGGCTCCTGCACTCCTTCTTCATCCACCAGGACCTGCAGTCCACGGATGCTGATCAATACATCTTTCGTCATATTCTTTCTCTCTTTATCATTTCATGCTTTCACACCACGTTCATCAAACGTTCCCCGCAGCTTTAATATTCCTCGATCTGTATCTGACGGGTTCCCACAATCTCATAGGGCAGTACTCTCCGGGCAAATTCATTGAGCCGCTCCACCGCGTCGCTGGCATAAAAGCAGTATTTTCCTTCCTCCAGAGAACCGGATGGATCTCTTTCCAGTTTTAATTCCGCCAGCATCCGTTTCAGCGCCTGCGAAGTCTCATAGGCCGGATTGACCAGCGTTACCTTTTCCCCAACCACCTGGCGGAGAAGGGAACGCAGCAGCGGATAATGGGTGCATCCCATGATCAATGTATCAATATCTTTTCCCAGAAGATCTTTCAGATACCTTCTTGCCACTTCCTCAGTGATCGGGTCTTTCGTCCACCCTTCCTCCACCAGCGGCACAAACAGCGGACACGGCTGTCCATATACCGTGACCTCCGGATCCTTCTGGGAGATCAGACGCTGATACAGACCGCTGTGTATGGTTCCTTCCGTCGCGATGACACCGATCTTCTTGTTTTTCGTTGTCTGCAGCGCCATCTCTGCTCCCGGCTTTACGACGCCCAGGATTGGAAGATCGATTTCTTTCTCTATCGTCTCCAATGCAAGCGCGCTCGCCGTATTGCATGCGATCACGATCGCCTTGACGTTCCTGGTCTGAAGAAAGCGGACGATCTGCCTCGAATAACGGATGACCGTGTCCGCTGACTTGGAGCCGTACGGCACCCGGGCCGTATCTCCGAAATATACAATTCTCTCGTCCGGAAGATTCCTCATGATCTCCCTGACCACCGTAAGCCCCCCGACGCCGGAATCAAAGACACCGATCGGCGCATTGTTATCTATACTCATCCTTTTTCTATCTCCATACTCCAATCCTTGGAACAGACTGCGTTTTTTCATTCCCGTGCAGAAATCCGGACACCGTCTGCCATATATGGAGCAGCAGCGTCCTTCCCAACACTTTATACATTTTAACCTGAATGCCCTCAGAATGCAAGGAAAAAGGAAAAACGCAGCTTTCCATGACGGAGGACCGAATCGTAGGCCTCATCGCTCAGCACCTTCTCCAGGGTCTCCTCCCCCTCCTCATCCGGGACTGCGTGGAACGCATCGGGAAAACACATGGACGGATACAGCATGCACCACCAGTTATGTCCGTCTCCTTCTCCGATCGTCACCTTCAGCGCTTCATAGTTGCCGGACGGAAAGGTGTATTCCCCATAAGTTTTCTGTGGAAACCAGGATTCCCCAAAGCTCACCTCCACAGACTGACTGCAGTTTCTTTCCCGCAGAACCTTTTCAGCGCATGTTTCCAGCTCCGGAAGATGTCTCCTCAGGATCTTTTCTGTTTCTTCTTTGTCCTGATCGGAATTTTCATCCAGCAATTCCTCCATTTTTTCCAGCAGAGCATCACGCACCGCCAGTTTGTTATCCTGATCCTTCCTTGTATCACTGTTGGCTTTTACATGAAAACGGACGACACTTGCCGCGATCTCCTGCTGGATCTTTTGTTCCTCCCGGTGAAGCCCGATCATAAAGATCAACATGGCGGTCCCTGCCGCCGCGCCCGCCATCCATGCCAGATTTCTTCTTTTCATGCCCTGTCCCCCTGTTATGTAACAGGCCCGGCCAATCCGGCCTGCCTGTCTGTTTTCTTCTTCTGAGAAAAGTATTTCCAGGGAACAGAAGTTTTATTCTGCTATAAGACACAATAAATACCTTACTGTTTCGGTGAGGATGCTTTTACAACTGTGCAATCGGGAAAGCAGACCAGCGAAACAGTACGGTATTTATCGCGGCTTATACTAATATAAGCCCTTTTTCCGACGGCAGGGTCCGCGGGATTTCCGGCAGTTCTCCGTAATTGTTCCAGCGGTAAAACACATCGTCCAGCGTCAACTCTTTCCGTGCTCTGCCCTCCCGGTTTTCATACATTCCGGTGAGAAAGACTCCGACGGAATCCCCGAGCTCCGCTCTCTTTTCCATAATTGCCGACGGCTGTTCTGTCTGAAAGATCAGCGCATTCCTTCCCAGATCGCGATCCGCTTCCAGCCAGCGCAGTACTTCTTTCATCTTGTCTTCCTGCTCCAGCAGGCCGCTGCCAAATACAATTGCTTTCACATGTCCGGTATCCAGTTCATACTGACTGCTTTTATCATAAATTTTCAGAATTTCATCCAGAGTTCCCGCCGTGTAGACCGTTCCCGTATCTCCTCCATTCTCTCCGCCGTCCCCCTGCTTATTCTGTCCGGTCATTTCCGACAAATCCGCCATATCATAGATGACCTGATATCCTTCCGGAACCGCATCGATAAAAATCGTCAGGGGATAAGCGCGTTCCTCCGGTCCGACCCCTCCGCAGCCGGCAAGCAGGAACAGACAGCCTGCCGCCGCCAGCATCCCCGCCGCATACCTTCCCACTCCCTCAAGCGCAGACACATACCATTTCTTTGCATTCATCCGTTCACCTCCGTTTCTTTCCGGTTCTTCGGGAAAATATCCGCAGAGCCAGTGTCAGGATCAGAAAAAACGGAAGATAGAACCGCTCCGCCATCAGAGGATACCACTGTTCCATTCCGCTTCCCTCCTGTCCCAGCACACTGCCTCCATAGATCAAAGCTCCCATCGCAGCCCGAAAGATCCGTCCTTTGTCTCCCCGCATTCCTGTCAGATGTGTTCCATAAAACAGAAGGCTCCCAAGAGCAAACAAAATACTGCACAGCAGCAGCGCAAGCCATACGATATCGAACCGTTCCAGAAATTTTCCCGGCAGCCTGGTCCCCGCCATCAGCTGTATCACCGGCACCTCCATCCGGCGGACGCCCTCCAGCCCGAAGGTTCCGATCAGGATCACCGCCGCTGCCGTAAGAAAAAGCCACACCTTTCCCAGCCCTTCCAGCAGCGGCCTTTTCAATCTTTTCTCCTGCTCCACCTGTCCAAGAAGAAACGGAAGCACCGCCAGAACCGCCCCCGCTCCCAGAGTTCTCCATCCTTCCCGGGCAACTTCCGTCAGAGAAAACGCCGCCGCATCCGCAAAGGACTCCGCCCTCATATGAAATGCCGCCAGGATCAGCATCAGAACAAACCCAGCCATCACAAATGGATAAAAAATTTCGGCAAGCCGCGCTCTTTGCTGGATATCATTTCTGATTCCTGCCCCGGCGGCAAGCAAAAGCAGAAGCCCAAGGAATTCCGGCGATATCCCGCTGATCAGATATTCTCCACAGAGACTGCTGATCTTTCGCAGCAAAAAACTGCCGGTAAGGACCAGGAAGGAAAGATAAACGATAATCACCAGGAGCCGCCCTGCTTTTCCGATATAATGCTCCATATTTTCATAAACCCCGGCGTTTCGGATCAGCAAAAGGAGCCAGCCTGCCAGCAGAAGAAATCCCAGGGCCATACCTGCCAGTCCATTCTGTCCCGCCTGACATACCCCACCCGCCAGAAACAAAAGCCATGCGCCAAGAAGCGCCAGGATCATCTGCCGGAGAAGCTGCCGCTGAGAAATACGATCATTGTCCGCGAACATCTTTCTCTCCTTTCCGGCGCATGCGCACTCTCTGATGTCTTCTGGCAAAAACCGGGCGGAGGGTCAGCAGATGGAAAGGCAGCCGTACCAGATCGTCGCCTGGATCCCGGTAATCCTCCAGGCCTTTTCCCACAAACGGCATCAGATACGGAATTCCAAAACTGGTAAGTCCCGCCAGATGGCCCAGAAGCAGATAAATACCAAGCACAATGCCGAAGATGCCGAAAAAACCTCCCAGAAAAATAAATCCGTATTTCAGCAGCCGGAACGGTACGGAAAATTCCTCCTTGGGGATTGCAAAGGAACTGAGCGCGCTGAACGCCACCACGACCACCGTCATCGGACTGACCAGATTTGCCGATACCGCCGCGTCTCCGATGATCAGACCTCCGACAATGCCGATGGTTCCCCCAAGCGGCCCAGGCATACGGACTCCCGCCTCACGGATCAGCTCAAACGCCATCTCCATCAGCAAAATTTCTATAATTCCAGGAAAGGGAACACCCTTGCGCGCTTCCGCAAAGGATAACAAAAGGTTCGTCGGCAGAATCTGCGTATGAAAACAGGTGACCGCCAGATAACAGCCGGAAATCATCAAAGCCGCCGCCATGGCAAGATATCTCAGGACACGCAGAAACGTCACCATGCCGAACCAGTGATAACGGTCTTCGCTGACCTGCATAAAATCATTGAATGTAGTGGGAAATACAAGCGCTGTGGGCGAATTGTCGCAGAGAAACAGAATCCTCCCGTTCAAGACCTCCATCGCCGCCCGGTCGGGCCGTTCCGTCGTTTCAAATTGAGGAAACGGCGACAGCCAGTGCTTCTGGCAGAGCTGTTCCAGCATTCCCGTGTCAAAGACCCCGTCGATCTCCCACTGTCCGATTTCCTGCCGGATCCTCTTCAGAATCTCCGGATAGATCAGATCTTCCATATAAACCAGCGCCGTCACCGTTGCCGACCGCTTTCCAAGGGTGATTTCCTCCACTTTAAGACCGGTATTCCGGATCCTTTTGCGGACCAGAGCCTCATTCAGTTTTACCGATTCCGTAAAACTTTCCCTCGAACCACGCAGTGCTTTTTCCGTATCCGCCTTCTGTACTACCAGCGCCGGATAGCCTTTGGACGCAATCTTGACGGCTTTCGGATAACCGTCCAGAAACAGCACCGCATTTCCCGCCAGCAGCGCCGCCAGCGCCAGCTCCCTGTCCTCATATGCTATCGTATCCGCCACCCCAAGCGCGTTGCTGTCGAGAACACCCGCCAGCTCCCCGGAGGGCACCTCCCGAAGCTCGTTCATCATCTTTCCGATCAGGGAATCCTCCAGCAGCGTATTGGTGACAGTCACTTCCCCAAAGACAAGGAGCGCCGCCACATCCGCCTCACGCCCCAGGTACATCTTATGCATCATGATATCCGCACAGTTGGCACATCTTTCCTTGATCCATGCTTCATTTTTCTCCAGAGACACACTTACCTTTCCATCCATCCCACGGCTTTTCGTATTTCCGCCAGTCTTCTGAACTTTCCTCATTTTCTCCGCAGCCTGCGTTTTATCTGTCTTTTTCATAAAAAAACATCCTTTCAGGAACCGTCCGCAGCTTTTTACTGTATGCTTCATTGCACATCAACAAACTGCCGGACAATTTTTTCCCTGATAGGATGCCCTGTTCTTATACAATTATTCTTTTCATATTTCTTCGTTTATAACCATTCCGCCTTTTATTTCAGACATACAAAAACTCCCGGATCAAATGCCTGCAAAGAATGTTCAACCACACCCAACCACCATACAGAAAATATGAAAAAGCTGCAGCTTATGACCTTCCGGATTTCAAAACCAGAAAGCCGCCGGGGGCAGAAGGTATGCGTGGACGGCGGGCATTTGAAAAGATGTGAAGAAAATCTTAGCGTTCCGAAGTGCCGGAGGACAGGTCAGGCGAAGTGCTTCCCGCACTGAGCCTGAGGAGCGCTGAGTCGGGAATTGATCAACAATTCCTGACGAATCGCTCCGGTGCCCGTCCGGAGGTGCTTCGGAACGTTTAGATTTTCCACATCTTTTCAACCGCCCGCCGTCCACGCATACCATCTGCCCCCGGCGGCTTTCGTCCCCCCGATCCCCATAACTTTCGTATTTTCTATACTAATCATGGACAATACTGTGAATGATATTTTTCTGCTGCCGTTCAATATGCTCCCTCATGATCATCTGCGCGCGCTCCAGATCGCGTTCTTTCAACGCCTCCCACAGCGCGTCGTGCTCCTCCACGAGAGAACGGCGTGCTTTCACATCTTTGAGATATTCAATCCGGTAACGGTACATCTGCTCTCTCAGATTGTTCAGAAGCTGCACCAGCCGCGCATTGTCCGTAGCCTGATAAATAATATCATGAAACTCCACATCCGCCTTTGCCAACGCCTGCAGATCATCCGTCTCCAGAAGAGACTCAAACTTCCGGGACGCCCGGTACAGATCACCCAGGGCTTCCGACCGGATCCGCTCACATGCAAACCGGGTTGCCAGTTCTTCCAGTCCGAGACGCACTTCCAAAACGTCATTCAAATCTTTCTCCGTGATCTGCGCTACCTGCGCGCCTTTTCGCGGGATCATGATCACAAGCCCCTCCAGCTCCAGCATACGGATTGCCTCCCGGATCGGTGTTCTGGACACTCCCAGCTGGTTTGCAAGACGGATTTCCATCAGCCGCTCGCCAGGCTTCAGTTCTCCGCGCAGAATCGCCTGGCGCAGAGTATTAAATACCACGTCCCTTAAAGGAAGAAACTGATAATCTTCCATATTCATCCTGCTCTACCTCTCTTTCATCTTTTCGGTTTCCCACCACCTTCGGGAACTGTCGTCAAAAATGTCTGTCTCGTCAAGCCACTGTCCCTGAGCGTCTCATAAGCTTTCTGCGCTGTATCTTTGTCCTCAAAAAGTCCAAACACGGTAGGTCCGCTGCCGCTCATCATTGCGTTGAGCGCGCCTTCCCGGATCATCAGATTTTTGATATCGTCAATGACTGGATACGCCGGACAGGTCACCAGCTCAAGGACATTTCCCATACGGGAGGCGATCCCCTTCAGATCTTTCTGCTCAATCGCCTGCCGGATACCGTCGATGTCCGGGTGATATTCAATTTTTTTCAGATCCAGATTGCCGTAAACGAATTTTGTGGAAACATTGATTCCCGGTTTGCCGATCAATACGTAACAGAACGGCATCGGCGGCAGCTTGGTCAGTTTTTCTCCGATCCCTTCCGCAAGCGCCGTTCCTCTCATAATACAGTAAGGCACATCCGCGCCGATCTTTACCCCCCGTTCCATCAGCTCCCCGACAGAAAGTCCCAGCTGGAACATCCGGTTCACTCCCACCATAACGGCCGCCGCGTCGGAGCTTCCCCCCGCCATTCCCGCCGCCACCGGGATAAATTTGGACAGCTTCACATCCAGCCCTTCCCGGATGTCAAACTCCTTCATCAACAGATCCGCCGCCTTGTAGACCAGATTATTTTCATTGCACGGTAAAAAAGAAAGGTTCGTCTCTATCCTGATTCCCGGCTGCTCCGACCTCTCGATCTCCAGCTGATCAAACATCTGGATGTTCTGCATGATCATCCGCACTTCATGGTAGCCGTCCGGCCGTTTTCCCGTAACATCCAGACCCAGATTAATCTTTGCAAGCGCTCTCAGTTTCATATCCATCCTCCATTTACCGTGTTTTTTGTATACAATCATTCTAAAACAACCCGGTCCTACATTTCAACCCCGGAATTCCCTGTCTGCCTTACTTTGTATAAAATGCACGATTTTTCAATGAAAAATCAGTTGATAGTTTACGATATCCAGGTATCTTCCGAACTTTCTGCCCGCCTCCCGGATCGTTCCCGCATACTCAAAACCAAACTTTTCATGAAGATGTACACTGGTTTCATTTTCCCCGGAAATCACAGAAATAGCCATATGCACGTCCTCTCTTTTTCTTCCCCATTCAAGGATATGCTCCAGCAGCTTTCCGGCGATGCCTCTCTTACGGTATCTGTGATCCACATAAACGGAGAGCTCCACCGATTCGTGATACGCTTCCAGTCTGCGGTAAGTGGAAAAACTTGCATATCCTACCGCCCTGCCGTCCTCTTCCGCTACAAACAGCGGATGGTTGCCCACGTTATGCTGCCGGAACCATTCCATCCTGTCCTCCAATGTTTTCGGCTGCATGTCGAAAGTCGCCGTTGTATTTTTCACCTCATAGTTATATATTTCCATCAAATATGGAACATCCCGTTCTTCCGCTTCCCTGATGATCATGCCGACTCCTCTTTCTTTTGAAATTTTGTAACAGTTCAGCCAGCTGAACTTTTATGGAACTTCCTTTGGCAGTTTCCGTCTGTACAGACACAGAACAGCGCCACCCGCTTTTTTGCGAATGGCGCCGCCCCGTTGCGTCTGCAATCCTTATAATTCCACACAGCCCTGTACCGAATCGTTTGCCACAAAATATGCTCTGGATTCTTCAGGCTTCAGATAAATATTCAGCTTTTCAAGACTTTCCGGCGTATGTCCCATACTTTCCCACTGCTTTTTGATCTGCTCCACAATATCCGCCTGGCAGAATTCTTTCCCATTCCACTGAACGTAAAAATTCATGTTTTTCATTTCTTCTTTCTCCTCCTGCTGCAAATCAACATCCATCCGGAAGCAGATATCCTGACCGCCGTTCTCTGTCTCCTGCGCGTTCTGTTCCATTTCCATTGTTACCGGTTCTTTTTCCTGTACCGGCTGCTGCTTCTGAAGAACTGCGGCAGCCTGTTTCTTCTTTTTCAGTCTCTTGCTGGCCATATACTCTCCTCCGTTTTTCGGTTTGTAACATATTATAGCACGTTTTTTTCAAATAGCAATGCCAGCCTACATCTCCCCGAGTACAGCAGATGCCACAGTCTCCAGCACGCCGCACAGAAGCATGACCGGAACCGGACCCAGCTTTGTTTTCCGCAGCAGAACGAATCCAAGGACAAACCACACAATTGCCCGCGCCTGAATATTTCCCGGAATCAGTTCAAACATGCCGTTTTCAAAAAATGCTGTAATCAGAATATCCACTCCCGCCTGGGCAATGAGCGCCACAACGGCAGGACGCAGCGCTCCCAGCGCTCCCTGAAGCAGGTCCAGTTTCCGGTATCTCGTATAAAGATAAGCAAGCCCTGTGACAAAGATACAGGAAGGAAGAATACATCCAACCGTAGCAACGACCGCTCCCAGCGGTCCGGCGATCTGTGTTCCGACGAAAGTCGCCGCATTCACCGCGATAGGACCAGGCGTCATCTGTGAGATCGTGATCAGATTAGTAAACTCAGAAGCACTCAGCCACTGATGTCCATCAACGATCTGCGCCTGGATCAGCGGCATCGCCGCATACCCGCCGCCGAAACTGAATGCTCCGATCTGAAGAAAACTCAAAAATAACTGCAGATAGATCATTTCTGTCTCCCCCTTTTCTCAGACCACATCGTCCGGATCACTCCTGCCGCCGCAGCCGCCAGAATAATCCAGATGACATTCACCTTCCACACCATACAGGCAAGAAAACTCACGATCATAATAAATCCGGAAAAAAAGCTCTTCTGTTTCACCACTCCCGCAGCCATATCCCAGACGACAGAAGCAATGACTGCGCCGATCCCGGACTCCATCCCTTTCAGCATCGCCGCCACTACAGAATTGGAGATAAACGCGTCGTAACACAGCGATATCAGGGAAAGAATCATCATCGGAGGAAGAATCGCCCCCAGTACCGAAATCAGAACTCCCGGCAGTCCCGCCAGCTTATACCCTACGACGATTGCGCCATTGACGGCAATGGCGCCCGGTGATGACTGGGCAATTGCCGTCATGTCCAGCATCTCGTCCTCATTGATCCAATGCAGTTGATCCACAAATTTCGTCTTCATCAGCGAGATAATCACATATCCTCCGCCAAAGGTAAACATGCTGAGACTCAGTGTAGATAAAAACAATTTTTTCCATACGGTACTTTTTTTCTCCATGGTTCAATCCTCCATCCTCTCTGCCCCATTTATAACAGAAGCTCGCCAGTTGAACTGTTATTCATTATAAGGTCCATTTCGCTGGAAGTAAAATAGGAATCTTCTATATGAAATATCAGGAAATCATGATCGCGAAATCCCATACAACGAAAAAGACCGGCATATCAAACTGATACACCGGCTTCCTTTCAATTTTCCGAAATCTCATGCAGTTTTTCTACCGCATTTTCTTCAATCAGGCACTCCGCACGCCCCTGCAGCAGCAGAATCCTTTTTTTCTCCGCACAGTAAAGGGTTCCATACTCCATTGCCATAGTGCAGAATCTGTGAAATTCCTCGCGATCCTTACCCGGCTCCCAAAGGCACAGATAATACTGCCCCTGATCCTTCAGCAGACTGCTGCAGATCCGCTTTTCCTTCGGAGCAAATCTGCAGAGTGTCAGAACATCATCCAGGGTCTGAAACAAAAAGACCGCCCGGTCCGCATTCTCCAGTTCACCGTCCAGATTCTCGGTTTCTTCCTCACTGCTCTTTCCGGCGGCAGGACCGGCGCTCTTCATCTGATCGAGAATTCTCTCAAACATCTGATCCTGCTCTTCCTCGCCGCCTTCCTCGTATTCTACCTGATGCAGATGTTCCTCCATGCTTTCGATCAGAGATTCTTTCAGCTCACGCGGAAGCTCTGACCAGAAATTGCTGGTGATCGTCAGAAGCAGCCCTTTGTCACGGATCGTCTGTATCTGGATCGTCATCATCGAATTAATCTCAATCTGACCGATCTCATCCCTCGCCTGCTCCAGAAGATAATTGATAAACTTTCGTGCCTTCCCCTTATCCGTCATCAATTCTTCCACGGTAATTCCATACGCTTCCATTTCCTCATTCGAAACATAACATTTGATCGTACTTCTATCGATCTTTTTAAAATTCATATGACATTCCCCCGTCACAGTTCAATCAGGTCTGCGCATTTTCTGCGCGGACCGTATGAAAACATAGCGCCTGCAGGCATCCGCCCCATCGCGCAGCGATTTTTCATGGGCGGATGCCGTAACCGTTCAGCTGGCTGAACGGTTACATTCCCCCGTCACAATTCAATCAGGTCTGCGCATTTCCTGCGCGGACCGTATGAAAAAGCCGCCGACAAATACCAGCAGGTTCATCACCTGCAGGCATATGCCATGCGGCTAATGTCTTTTTTTTCAGGTAATCTGTTACTTATATAGTAACAAATCAGCCCCTAAAAGGCAACTGTTTTCAGAAAATTTTTCTTTCATCCTTTTAGAGCGTGTTTGAAAATTGCTTTCTGCGAGATGTGCGTCACAGTTTGCGGGAATCACATGAATTGTTATTTTTTTCGTGCAAAATATTGCTTTCTTCGTGCAAATGGAATATACTAAAAGTACCAGCAGAAAGGGGTTGATGATATGGCTGGAAACACCACAAATATCAGTATCCGCATGGACGCGGATTTGAAAGCACAGGCCGACGCCTTGTTTGCGGAACTCGGCATGAATTTATCCACGGCATTCAACATCTTTGTGCGCCAGTCGCTTCGGGAAGGCGGAATTCCCTTTGAAGTCAAGCTGGAACAGCCCAACAAAGAAACAATTGCTGCCATGCTGGAAGCGGAAAGGATTGCAAAAGATCCGTCTGTGAAGGGCTATAATGACCTTGACGAGTTATTTGCAGATCTGAAGAAATGAGAAAAACAAAGTACACAGTCAAACCCACCACGCAGTTCAAAAAAGACTATAAACGAGCCATAAAGCGCGGTCGTAAAATAAAACTGCTGGAAAAACTTGTTTGGCAAATGAAAACTGCCAAGGGTGTCGCCCATCACCCAATTAGGTGGTGGAGCGATGCCCTCTTTCTATTTGTGGATAAAAAAGGGGAGCCATTGCTCTCTAGATGATGTGATTCATCTATTTTGCAACGACCCCTTGTTCTTCCCTTATACCAAAGGAACGTCTCTGTCGTAATCTACATTGTCGAATTTGAAACCGAACATGTGGTAGAAGTCTTCCCAGTATCCGTCCACATCGGCAATCTCTGAGAGCTCTGTCTCTGTGATTTTGTTCCAGGCTTCCATAACTTCCGCCTGCACGTCCTCACGCAGCTCCCAGTCATCCATACGGATAAATCCTTCCGCATCCTGCTCTGCATGTGTGCCTGTGAGTTTCTGGCGGAACAGACGATCCATCTGCTCGATACAGCCCTCATGCAGGTTTTTCGCTTTCATGACTTTATAAAGAATCATGAAGTACAGCGGAACCACCGGAATTGCGGCGCTTGCCTGTGTGACTACTGCCTTATTCACGGACACGTAAGAACGGATACCCGCATCCTGATACTTTTCATTGATCCGGTCGGAACATTCTTTCAGATTCTTCTTCGCCATACCGATCGTGCCTTCTTTGTAAATCGGGTAGGTCAGTTCCGGTCCTATGTAGGAATATGCCACGGTCACCGCATGTTCACTGAGAACATCCGCAGCGTGCAGCGCGTCGATCCAGTCGGACCAGTCCTCGCCGCCCATAACCTTTACCGTCGCTGCAACCTCTTCCTCATTCGCCGGCTCCAGCGTCACAGTGGTAAGGCTGTTGTCTTTCGCGTTCCAGGAAAGGTTGGTAAACGGTTCTCCCACCGGTTTCAGAACAGAGGTGTAGGTTGTTCCGTCCGGAGTGGTTCTGCGCGGCGCCGCAAGGCTGTAGATGACCATATCCACCTTGCCCAGATCCTCGCGAATCTTCTGGATGGTCTGCTCTTTACATTCTACCGAAAATGCATCCCCATTGATCGTCTCGGCATACAGCCCCTTCTCCTTTGCAAACTCCTCAAACGCTGCTGTATTATAATAACCTGGAGTCGCCGTTCTGGTTGCCGTCGCATTCTTTTCAAACATAATGCCAAGGGTATTGGCTCCGCTTCCGAATGCCAGCGCAATCCTTGATGCCAGACCATATCCGGTAGATGCCCCTATGATCAGGACATTCTTCGGGCCGTTCTCTGTTTTTCCATTTTTTTCAACATACTCCATCTGTCTTCTGACATTCTCTCTGCATCCGTCCGGATGTGCAGTAATGCAGATAAATCCTTTGATTCTTGGACTGATTACCATAATTGGCCTCCTTTTATTTGATTCTCAAACCTTTTTTGATGCTAACACAAAACGCCATAAACGTCAATAGCGGCAGGCAAAGCTTTTACACACAATATTTTTCATTTGTTTTGCCTTTTTCCAGGATGTCGATTATAATAAAAAATATGAACATTTTATAATACGAAAGTAGGAGGTATGTCATGCGGAAATCAAGAACAATGCTTGCTGTTTTCTGCGTTTTTCTTATGCTGTACTGTCTGCCCGGATGCCGGAAAACATCCGCATCAGAAAGCGCCTCCGTTGACGGCAGCGCCACGGCAGAATCAGCAGGCGGAACCCGTGACAATACGCCTCAGGTTCTGAACCCGGAAGCCCCCGGTACCTCCGTGATCGGCAATGACCTGATCGAGATCGATCTCTCCAATACAACGGAAGGATATGTGGGCGCCAGATACTCCGGTTCCGCTTCCAGAATTAAAATCTTTGTCATCACACCGGACAGCACCAAATACACCTACGACCTGACCGCTTCCGACGACTGGGCGTTTCTTCCCCTGACCGGGGGAGACGGGACTTACCAGATCGAGGTCTACGAAAACATCCAGGGTACTTCCTATTCTACCCTGTTCAAGGAACCTGAAGTTTCTGTGACACTGACCGATGAGTTTCGCCCGTTTCTCTATCCGAACCAGTACACATGGTTTACCGCTGACAGCAAAACGGTGAAAAAAGCCGGGGAGCTTGCTAACGGCGCCGGCAGCGCCCTGGATGTCATCACGGAAGTATATGATTTTACGATCCAAAACATTGTCTACGATGAGGACAAGGCAAAAGACGCGGAATCCGGAAAGCTCTCCGGTTATCTTCCGGATGTGGACCGTACGCTGGACACAAAAAAAGGGATCTGTTTCGACTATGCCGCCCTCATGACGGCGATGCTCCGCAGCCAGGGGATCCCCACCAAACTGGAAATCGGCTATTCCGGCGAGGCTTATCACGCCTGGATCAGTACCTGGATCGAGGAGATCGGCTGGGTGGACAACGTCATAGAATTTGACGGAACATCCTGGACTTTGATGGATCCCACCCTGGCGGCAAACAACAGCGCCAAGGCTGTAAAAAAATATGTCGGCGACGGTTCCAATTACACCGTCAAATATTCCCGATAACCTATGAAAGGAGTCACGCCAATGGCAAAACAAGTGCAGAAAAATACGCTTTCCAACGCGGAAGCCGCCTCCTTCTGTTCCCAGATGGGAATGATCCTCCACGCCGGCATTTCCGCCATCGAAGGGATTACGATCATGAAAGAGGACGCAGCCTCCCCCCAGGAAGCGGCGATCCTGGAATCCATTTACGACGAATTTATGAAAACCGGAAATTTTTACGAAGCGCTGAAAAGCTCCGGTGTTTTCCCTTCTTATCTTCTGAACATGGTACGGCTGGGCGAACAGTCCGGCCGTCTGGATGAAGTCATGCATGCGCTGGCGGCATATTACGAGCGGGAAGCCAATATTGCCGGCGCAATCCGCCATGCGGTCACCTATCCGATGATCATGGTGGTCATGATGCTGTTTATCATTCTTCTTTTATTGACCCGGGTACTCCCGGTCTTCCATCAGGTATTCCATCAGTTCGGAACCGGCGTCACCGGAATTTCCAAGACCCTGATGGACATCGGAACGGCAATGAACCGGTATTCCGTCGTATTCGTTGTGCTGTTTCTGCTCCTTGCCGCCGCTTTTCTGTTCTTTTCCAGAACAGCGAAGGGCCGGGAACTGTTTCTGAAAGCAGCGTCAAAGCTCCGCCTTTCCCATGGAATCAGCGACAAGACTGCAGCCTGCCGTTTTGCGGGAGGCATGGCTCTGACCCTCCGCAGCGGTCTGACCACCGAGGAAAGCCTTGCGATGGCAGGAAGTTTAAGCGAAAACCCGGTATTTCAGGAAAAGCTGGACAAGTGCCGCAGCCTGACAGAATCCGGTGAAGATCTTTCCTCCGCCCTGGCGGAATCGGAAATTTTCTCCGGCCTCTACGCACGGATGGTAACGGTTGGATATAAGACAGGTTCGCTTGACGAAGTAATGCAGAAGATCGCCGACCGCTACGAGGAAGAGATCGACGAGAAGATCAGCCACACCATCGGGATTCTGGAACCGACACTGGTGGCAGTCCTCTCGGTAGTGACCGGGTTGATCCTTCTGTCGGTGATGCTTCCGCTGATGGGTATTTTGAGCGGATTCTGACCGCCATCCGGAAAGGAGTTAAATTTCTATGAAACGATTTCAGATGGAGAAATCACGCCGGCAGTATTCCGGAGTTATTTCTGTTCTGCTCTTCTTCGGCATCCTGTTTTTGCTGTATACCGCCGTTCAGAGTCTGTCCGGCCGCTCCCTGGAAGAACAGGAACAGAACCTGATCCAGGCGCTGCGCCAGAGTACGATCCAGTGCTATGCAGTGGAAGGCTTTTATCCGGAGAATCTGGAATATCTTGAAGAAAATTACGGGATCCGGTATGACCACGATTCCTTCTTTGTGGACTACCAGCCGGCCGGACGGAATATCATGCCGGAGATTACCGTGATCCGCAAAGGGGAGGGACAGACCGAATGAAAACACAACGATTTCATCATGTGATCGACTTCCTGTTTGCAGTCTCTCTGTTCGGCGTGTTCCTGGTCTCCTCGGTGATGGTCATCGCCGTCGGCGCGGGAGCTTATCGGAATATCACGGAGAAAAGCCAGGAAGACTACACCCTGCGCACCTCCCTCTCTTACGTCAATGAGAAACTCCGCCAGGCGGATTCCAATGGCGCGCTGTCTGTGGGAACGGTGGGGGACAACACTGCTCTCATGCTGACTCAGGACTACGATGGTGAATCCTACACGACCTATATTTATGAATATAACGGTTCTCTGTACGAACTGTTCACAAAATCCGATGCGCCTGCGGACCCGGATTTCGGCACGCCGCTGCTCACCCTTTCGGATTTCGGCATCGAACGTGCGGCAGACGCCCTCTACCGCGTCTCGATCACCACGGAGGACGGCATGACGTCCTCCCTGCTGCTGCATCCTTTCAGCACAAATGCAGAGTTTGACAACGCCGAAACAGATTCCCGCAGCGCGGGCAGTGAAAGCTCCGGCGTTTCAGAAAGTGAGGTGGAGCCATGAAATCCGGTACAGGTACACAGAGACGTTCCAGCCTCTTTCTGATCGAGCTGATGATTTCCATCTTTTTCTTTGCGATCGCCAGCTCCGTATGTATCCAGCTCTTTGCCCGGGCGAAGCAGATCAGCGATGAGAGTTCGGCAAAAAATCAGGCACTTCTGCAGGCGGAAAGCGCAGCCTCCGCCTTTTATGCCGGAGACGGCACCCTGCGCCTGATCCCGGAGGTATTTCCGGAAGCGGCCTCCATGTCCGCTTCCTCTTCCGTAACCGCGGATTCTGATGCTGCCGGCTCTGATGCTTCCGGTACTGACTTTTCCGAAAACTCTTCCGAAAGCTGTATGATCTTTTTCGACAAAGACTGGAAGAACTGCGCACCCGGTCCGGAAGCGGTATGGCAGATGACTGTCTCCGTTTCCCACGAAGCAGCCAACGAGGACGCGCCTTCCTTCTCCACCGCGGAGATCCTTGTGGAAGATCCTGGCAAAGATGCTGTCCTCTATGAACTGCAGGTGCAGTATCACGCGCCCGAAGCGGCTGACCTGTAACCGTTCAGCCGGCTGAAGCGTTACGCTGACCCATCCGTGAAAGGAGAACGTGATTCATGAACAAGAAAAAATACCCGGTGGTCAACATCGGAACAACTTCCATCCTGACAGTTTTCGTGATCCTCTGTATGGTCACTTTCGCGGCGCTCTCCCTGCTCACGGCAAGCAGAAACGCCCGATACAACGATCAGGTACAGGAACGCACCGACGCCTACTATCAGGCGGTCAATCAGGCTTATCAGGAAATCGCCGGCATCGACCGTACCCTTCAGGAATACTGGGCAGACGGCGCCTGGAAACAGGCAGAACCGGAGTATGCCTTCACCGTTCCCATCGACGAGACTTCCGAACTTTCCGTCCGTCTGACCACCCATGAACCGGACGGGGAGGACGCATCCCTTTATACAATTTCAGAATTTGCAGAGATTTCCACCAAAGAATGGCAGGGAGACCAATCCATGGAACTTCTTCCAAGGAATCTTGACTGAAGAATCGCAGATTTTATCTATAGATCAGGAGGTAATTGATATGAACACAAATACACCGGAACTTCTTCAGAGAATTTCCGCTCTCGGAGCTTCCGATCTCTTTATCATCGCAGGCCGTCCTCTTTCTTACCGCCTGAACGATCAGGTCGTGCAGGACGATTCGGAACGGCTTCTTCCGGACGATACCCGGCAATTGATTGAAGACATTTACCATCTTGCGGGAGAACGGGACATGGACACCCTGAACCAGACGGGAGACGATGATTTTTCCTTTGCGCTGCCCGGCATCTCACGTTTCCGCGTCAGCGCCTATAAACAAAGGGGGTCTCTTGCCGCAGTCATCCGTATCATTACATTTACACTGCCCTCCCCGAAAGAAATGGGAATTCCCGACAACATCATTCAGCTTTCCGCGCTGAACAAGGGGCTTGTGCTGGTCACCGGCCCGGCAGGCAGCGGAAAATCCACCACCCTCTCCTGTATCATCGATCATATCAATCACACCCAGGAGAAACATATCATCACTCTGGAGGATCCGCTGGAATATCTCCACCGCCATGACAAAAGTATCGTCAGCCAGCGTGAGATCAACACCGATACGGAAAGCTATGTGGCGGCTCTGCGGGCGGCTCTGCGCCAGAGCCCGGATGTCATCCTGCTGGGCGAAATGCGTGATTTCGAGACGATACAGGTAGCCATGACCGCCGCCGAGACGGGACATCTTGTATTTTCCACACTGCACACCATTGGCACGGCAAACACCATCGACCGGATCATCGATGTCTTTCCTGCCAACCAGCAGCGCCAGATCGCCGTACAGCTTTCCATGGTACTGCAGGCAGTGATCTGCCAGCAGCTGGTGCCTTCCGTTGACGGAAAACTGGTTCCGGCTTTTGAGATCATGACGATGAATCCTGCGATCCGAAATATGATCCGCGACGGAAAAGTGCCGCAAATCGATGGAATCCTCTATTCCTCCGCCAACAACGACAACCTGATGGCGATGGATACCTGCCTCGCAAAACTCTTCCGCTCCGGACAGATCACAAAAGAAACCGCACTCTCTTTCGCAGCGAATCCGGAAATGCTGGGCAGAAAAATATAACACATTCTGTTATCTGTCCGCAAGATACTGGTCGGATGGGACCACAAGATCCGCCGGTTTCATTTTCGGAAAACACTTCTGGAGGATCTCGTCAGAATAATGCTGATCCAGATACTGCTCAAAACGGTTCTGCGGCGGAAGATCCTGGCTGCGTTCGCTCATCCTGAGAAGCGCAGCCCCGGACATCAGTGTCGTCAGCAGCATAAATACCGCAAACCCCTGGGTCAGCAGCCGGCTGCTTTTTCTGGTCTTTTCCATCAGGATCCTGCGGATCATCGGATAAATCTTTCTGCACCAGCAAAGAGCCGCCAGTCCCCAGAAGCAGCAGAACACCAGATTCACATATCTTCCCAGGGAAAACGGCAGAGCCGAATAATCCCAGAAGGTCACATCCAGAACCTTTTCACAGAGAAAGCCACAGGCGAATTCAAACATTCCCCCCATTATGTAACCTTTCAGAAAAATCAGTCCGGAACTGCTTTCCATATTTTCCTTCAAAAGCAGAGTAAAGAGCACTGCCCCAAGTCCCCAGACGGTACTGATCGGAAAAAACAGATTGCTGCTCCTGCTGCTGTATTCCCCAAACACAAAACAACACCAGATTGTCTCTAAAATACATCCAATCACACCGCCCGCGACAAAAATCCAGAAGATATTATAGAATGAAAATTCTTTTTGCCGCGAAGTCTCCTGTACTGTTAATTCGTATTCCATACTTCTTCCTCCCTGGCAAAACCGCCCTTTTTAAAATCTATTCGCTATTTTAGCAGATAATATTAAATTTCCTGATGGTAAAATCTTATTTTTTTCCTAATTTTTTCAACAAATCCATGATAATCTGCTACAATAGAAACTGCAAAAACATATATTTCACAATTTGTACGAATACAAGCCTGCAAATAAAAAGTCAAGGCTAAATTGATGAACATTGAAAATTTT
>ERZ1643247.479-NODE-479-length-48422-cov-11.322699_pt1 | contig 48422 bp, 37 predicted proteins | sample MGYA00579264_ERZ1643247 | MGnify/ENA primary metagenome ERZ1643247 (study PRJEB29033, sample SAMEA4952262) | chicken gut metagenome | biome: Broiler Chicken; feature: Gastrointestinal Tract; material: Caecum | place: Ireland | collected 2018 | study: Broiler... | reverse complement strand
CCCGCGAGACCACCGGGCAGCCCGGCGAGAGCATGGCCGCCTACTGGGCCCGCACCCGGCCGCAGCCGTGAAAAGAGCTTGAATTTTACTTCCTGCCCTGTTATAATCGACATGAAAAACAAAAATGCGGCAGCTTGCGGGTGCGCCAACACCCGCAAGCCTGCGCAGGTGCCGAAACCACCTACACAACGGCCGTCAGGCCGCACCGCATGGGATATTATACGACAATCCGGCCTTTTTTGTAAAGGGCGGTTTTGCCGTGCTTGCTCCCTGCGCCTGTGTTGCATGAGGAAGGTTCTCCCTTCTTGCGCTGTGTAGGCTCTGCCCTGCACGGCGTTTTTGTTTTTCACCCACCGCCCGGGGGCGCAAGCCCCCAGGGTCGGTGCGGTGAAAGTATGTATGAGGGAGGAAAATATAGTGAAGAGGCTGGGAGTATTGCTTTTGATCCCTATGCTCCTACTGACGGCGTGTGGTCAATCAGAAAGGCTCGAATGGCCCGACGAGGGAATTTGTGCAGTTTTACCTATACCAAATGCCAAATATGGAACAATCGGCCTTCAACTGGAGGACACTTTTTCGGCAGATCTTACCCGCTGTACATTGGACGATTATACTGCCTATGTCGCCGATTGTATGGAGGCCGGATTTACGATTGACAGCGAAGATCAGGGAGACGACTACCGTGCCTATAACTCGGATGGATATGAGCTCTGGGTCTACTACAGCGACCATTCCGAAGAAATCTCTATCCATCTCGACGCGCCTAAATTTGCACCGGATGAAACCTATGTCTGGCCCACAATTGGATTAGCGACCATGATCCCCCAGCCAGAATCTAGCATAGGAAGCATCTCAATTGACTCGTCCTCGCATTTCTATGCGTATATTGGCGAGACAGCTCTAGAGGACTATAGTGCTTATGTGGATCGTTGTATAGAATACGGATTCGATGTAGACCACAGCAGGGGAGACCGTGTATTTACTGCTGAAAATGAAAACGGTGATTCCCTTCGTGCTGAGTACGAGGGATTCCAGACAATGAGTATCTCCATATATGCCGCTGATGAAGAAAATGAGGGTGCCGCGGCTACACCGGATGTAGCGCCTGAAACTGAGGCGCTGCCGAGTCCATCGGCAGACAGCTCTGAAGGTGAATCAGGGCTTGACGAGGCTAAAATCAGTCCTGAGCTTAAAGAAGCAATGGACAGTTATGAGGCCTTCATTGATGAGTACATTGCCTTTATGAATGAGTATGCTAACTCAAATGATACAAGCTCCATGCTCATTGATTATTTGGCATACCTGGAAAAATTTTCAGAAACAATGGAGAAATTAGATGCCATTGATGAAAGTGAGCTTACTGTAGCAGAAGCTCTTTACTATTCAGAAGTTATGAGCCGGATCTCTCAGAAATTGCTCTCTGTCCAATAAGGGGCTTACATGAAAAGCAAATTTTGAAGGGCGCGCCGCAGGTTCTGCGGCGCGCCCTTTGGATCATTATACCGGTCTTACACCCTCGTCCAGATGGCACACCTCTTGGTGTCCTTGATCTCCACGCCAAAGCCTTGTGCTGGTTTATGCCCTCCGGGGCTGCCGCCGGGCGAGGATGTGATCCAGCAGGGCGTGGGCGGCCTCCTCCTTGTCCAGGAGGGGCAGCTCCACGGTCTCATCCCGGGCGATGAGGGTAAGCAGGTTGGTGGAGGTGCCGAAGCCCGCCCCGGGATCCCGCAGGTTGTTGGCGGCGATCAGATCCAGGTGCTTTTTCTCCAGCTTCTTCCGGGAGTTTTCCACCAGATCCCGCGTCTCCATGGAAAACCCGCACAGGAACTGCCCCGGCGCCCTGTGCTCCCCCAGCCAGGCCAGAATGTCCCTGGTGCGGGCCAGGGGCAGGGCGGGCACCGAGTCGTCCCCGTCCTTTTTCAGCTTGTCCTCCGAGCAGACCGCGGGCCGGTAGTCGGCCACGGCGGCGGCCTTGATGATGATGTCCTGTCCGGCGGCCCGGGCGGTGACCGCCTCAAACATGTCCTGGGCGGACACCACATCCACCGTGTCCACGCAGACGGGCTTTCTCAGGCCGGTGGGGCCGGACACCAGCGTGACCTCCGCCCCGCGGGCGGCGGCGGCCCGGGCGATGGCGTAGCCCATGCGCCCGGTGGAGTGGTTGGTGAGATAGCGCACCGGATCCAGCGCCTCCTGGGTGGGGCCGGCGGTGACCAGAACCCGCAGGCCCTCCATGTCCCGCCCGTGGCCTATGGCGTGCTCCACGTACTCCAGAAGCTCCTCCGGCTCCGGCATCTTGCCCTTGCCCACCGCGCCGCAGGCCAGCCGGCCGCTGGCCGGCTCAATCAGCTGCCAGCCGTACCGCCGCAGGAGGGCCAGGTTGTCCTGGGTCACCGGGTTCTCATACATGCGGGTGTTCATGGCGGGGGCCGCCAGCTTGGGGCAGTCGCAGGCCAGGATGGTGGTGGTGAGCATATCGTCCGCCAGCCCGTGGGCCAGCTTGGCCAGCACATTGGCCGTGGCGGGGGCCACCAGCACCGCGTCCGCCTGGTCGGCCAGGGCGATGTGCTCCACCTGGAACGGATAGTTCCGGTCGAAGGTGTCCACGCTCACGCGGTTGCCGGTCAGGGACTCAAAGGTGTGGGGGCCGATGAACTCGGTGGCGTTCCGGGTCATCAGCACATGGACATTGGCGCCCCGCTTCACCAGGGCGGAGGCCAGGCCGGCGGATTTATAGCAGGCGATGCCGCCGGTGACGGCCAGCAGCACGGTTTTCCCCTTCAGCATAAAAAAGCACTCCTTTGCCCGGGGCGGGCGCCCCGGCGTCTGGGTTTGTCCAGCATTATAGCAGAAATCCCGGCGGCTTTCCACAATGCCGTTGCATTTTGTGGGCGGATTGCCTATAATGGCGTTGGCTGCTTCGGACAGAGGATCTCTGTACTCGGACGCGAGACGGAAGATCCCGCCCCTGCCCGCGGCGGCCGCATAAAATTTTGCGCTGTATCCCGCAGGACGGGAACGGCAGCAGGAGGAAATTGCATATGAAACACACGCAGACCCGCGCGCAGCGCACCCGGCAGGTGCAGAGCCTGGCCATCCTGGCCATGTTCACCGCCATCCTTTTCCTGCTCACCTTCACCCCGCTGGGCCTCATTGATCTGCCGGTCATCAAGGCCACGGTGCTCCACGTGCCGGTGATCATCGGCTCCATCCTGCTTGGGCCGAAGAAGGGGGCGTTTCTCGGCGGCATGTTCGGGCTGGCCAGCCTGCTGAAGAACACCCTGGTGCCCGGCCTGTCCTCCTTCGTCTTTACCCCTCTCATCCCGGCCCCCGGCCTGGATCGGGGCAGCCCCTGGGCCCTGTTCATCTGCTTTGTGCCGCGCATCCTGGTGGGGGTGACGCCCTGGCTGGTGTACGCCCTGTTCCGCCGCCTGCCCGGCAGGCGCGGCGCCGGGGTGCAGGCCGGCACCATGGCCCTGGCCGGCGTGGTGGGGGCCTTCACCAACACCGCCCTGGTGATGGGCTCCATCTGCGTCCTCTTTACCGAGGCCTACGCCGCGGCCCAGGGCATCCCGGCGGAGGCCGTCACCGGCTTTGCCATGGGCATCGTGGCCGCCAACGGCATCCCGGAGGCCGCCGTGGCCGCCGTGGTCACCCCCGCCGTGTGCGTGCCCCTGGTCAAGGCCCTCAAGCTGGAGCGGCGGGTGCTCCCCGCCGCCGGGCAGCCGGTCTGACATGCTGCTGACAGTGGATATCGGCAACACCACCGTGGCCGTGGCCGGCTTTGTGGGGGAGCGGCCGGCCTTCCTGCGCCGCCTGCCCGCCGGCCGGGAGGAGGGGCCCCGGGACTGGGCCGCCGCCCTGAGGGCCCTGCTGGCCGGGGCGGGCCCCTTCCGCGGGGCGGCGCTGTCCTCGGTGGTGCCGGCCCTCACCGGCCCGGTGGCCGATGCCCTCGCCTGCGTCACGGGCGGGCGCGTGCTGACGGTGGGCAGGGATACCCCCACCGGCCTGCCCCTGGGGGACTATGACGGGGCGGCCCTGGGCATGGATCGGGTGGTGGACTGTGTGGCCGCCCTGGCCCGGTACGCCCCGCCCCTGGCCGTGTTTGACATGGGCACCGCCACCACCCTGTCGGTGGTGGACAGGGAGGGGGTGTTCCGGGGCGGCATGATCCTCGCCGGCCTGTCCCTCTCCCTGGACGCCCTCAGCGCCAGGGCGGCCCAGCTTCCCCCGGTCACCCTCTCCCCGCCGGAGGGGCTTGTGGGCACCGATACGGAGCGCTGCATGCGATACGGCGCCATCTACGGCGCCGCCGGGGCCGTGGAGGGGATTGCGGCCCGGCTGGAGGAGCAGTTCGGCCCACTTACGGTGGTGCTCACAGGGGGGAACGGCGCCTATGTGCGCCCCCTGCTGCGCATCCCGGTGGTGTGGGAGCCCATGCTCACCCACCTGGGTCTGCGGGAGCTGTGGCTGCGGCAGGAGCCGTGACGGCCGGCCGGAGGCGCGCGGCCCCTTTGCCGGGTCGGACATGACGGGATTTTGGAAAGGCGGGAGCAGCATGGACGGTTACATATCCATCCGGGAGGCGGCGGAAAAATGGGGCGTATCAGAGCGCCTGGTTCAGAAGCTGTGCACAGAGGGCCGCATCCCCGGGGCCCAGAAATTCAGCGGCTCCTGGGCCGTCCCTGCGGATGCCGGGAAGCCGGAGGATCAGCGGCGGGCCAGGCACAGGGCGGCAGCCCCGCAGGAGGCGCCGGCGGCCACGCCCCACCCGGCGGCCCAGACCGCCGGGCGGACGCTCATGCCCCTGATGAACACCCCCTTTGCGCCCGGCCAGTGCCTTGCCGCCGTGGAGGCCATGGAGGAGGGGCCCCGGCGGGACATCGCCCTGGCGGAGTACCACTATTTCAGCGGGCACCCGGAGGAGGCGGCCAGGGAGGTGAAGGGCTACTTTACCAGCCCGGATCTGGGGACGCGGCTGTCCGCCTGCCTGATTTTCGCCTTTGCCAGCCTGTCCCTGGGGGACATCCCGCAGGCCCGTTCCGCCCTGGGGGAGGTGGAGCGCACCCTGTACGCCGCCGGCGAGGCGTCCCCCACATACCGGGCGGCGGCGGGCTTTGTGGCGGCCACGGCCGCGGTGCTCCTCCACCTGCCCATGCCGGACAGGCTGCCCCCCGCGGAGGACTTCATGTCCCTGCTGCCGCCGGGCCTGCGGGCCTTTGCCCTGTATGTCCATTCCCACTATCTCTATCTCCAGAAGGACTACGGCCGGAGCGCCGGCATGGCGGAGGCCACCCTGGCCATGGGGGCCGCCCAATACCCCATTCCCGCCATCTATCTGAACCTGGTGGCGGTAATGGACTATATGAGCCTGAAGCAGACCGACCGGGCGGAGAGCCATCTGCTGGCCGCCTGGGAGCTGGCCCGGCCCGATGATCTCATCGAGGGCTTCGGGGAGCACCACGGCCTGCTGGGCGGGATGCTGGAGTCCGTGCTCAAGAAGGAGTGGCCGGAGGAGTTCAGGCGGATCATTTCCATCACCTACCGGTTCTCCTGGGGCTGGCGGCGGATCCACAACCCGGACACCGGCCACCAGGTGGCCGACAACCTGACTACCACCGAGTTTGCGGTCGCCATGCTGGCGGCCCGGGGCTGGACGAACGAGGAGATTGCAGGGCACATGGGCATCTCCTCTCATACGGTCAAGCGCCACCTGGCGGAGGCCAAGCGGAAGCTGCAGATCAATACCCGGCAGGAGCTGGGGAAATATATGCTGCAATAGCGCCTCCGCCGCCCGGACTGTCCCGAACAGTTCGCTTTGCCGCACACTGCGGGTGCGGCTTCCGGCCCCGAGCCCTGCTGTTTCCGGAGAACCGGGCCGGCCGCGGAAATCTGCGTTCTCCGGCGGCGGGCCGCCGCGGCGGGGCTGAAAAATGGTCTGATTTTCTCAATTTTATGAAATATGATACTTTTTTTGGAAAAAGACGATTTGCGAAAGCCGACAATGTCCCGGGGCGGGACTTCAAAAAGAAAGGAAGGGCCATATCTGTACACACGTGCAGATATGGCCCTTTTTTGGGGGGAAAATGGGCAATAGAACAGGAAAACCCGCTGTATTATAATAAAAGTAAATATAATCTGGATCTGGTCAAAACCACATTGCGCGGCTGTCCTGGGCCATGACGCCGACCGTACGGAGGAGGATGGGTTCCATGCAGTTTACCATACATATGGGAGATCCCGCGGAGCGCACAGCCCTTCTCCGCATGCTGGAGACCTGGAGAGGGCTCACCTGCGCTTCGGTGGAATTTGCGGACTGGACGCCGGAGCACCGGCCGGAGCCCGGCGGGATCCTCTTCTGGGATCTGGACGACTGCCCCCCGCCGGCCGCCGCCGTCGGGAAGTGCGCGCTGTTTCTCTGCTCCTCCAGCAGCGGGGCGGCCATCGCCAGCTATCCGCTCCATCCCGCCGGCCTTCTGCGGAAGCCCGTCGGGATGGATAAGCTCTGGGCCGCCCTGCACCGCAGCGTCAAGCTCTGGTGGGACTCCCTGGAGCGGCTGGAGATCACCAGCGACCGCTGCCGGATCCGGCTCCCGCTCTGCGACCTGGTCTGGGTGGAGAGCACCCGGCGGAACAGCCTTGTCCACAGCACGCAGGGGCCCATCGCCACCCGGGAGGCCCTGACCGCCCTGGAGGGGCGGCTGCCCAGGGGGCTCTTTCTCCGCTGCCAGCGGAGCTTCCTGGTCAACCTGCGCCATGTCCGGCGCCTGGACAGCGAGGGCCTGTGCATGTCCGACGGGGCCGTTGTCCCGCTGAGCCGGAGCAGCCGGAGCGAGGTTGCGGAGGCGTACCGGCAGTTCTGCCTGCTCTGGGACGGCGGAAAGGGAGACGGGGAGACGCGCTATGGATGAGCTGTGGATCGCCGTCTGTGACGATCTGGAGGAGGAGCGCCGATCCCTGGCCCGGATGATCCACAGCTATGCCCAGCGGCGGAACCGCACGGTGCGGTTTCGCTTCTACTCCAGCGGGGAAGAGCTGCTGGCGTCCGGACAGCAGGTTGCGGCCTGCCAGATCCTCTTTCTGGACATCTATATGCCCGGCCTGTCCGGCGTGGAGGCGGCCCGCCGGCTCCGCGCCGCCGGCTGCGGCACGGCCATTGTCTTTGCCACCACCAGCCTGGATCACGGACTGGAGAGCTTCGATGTCTGGGCCGCCGACTACCTGACGAAGCCCTTCCGGCAGGAGGACATCGACCGCGCCCTGGACTGGTGCCTGGAGCACCTGCCGGAACCGATGCAGGTTCTGCCCGTCTACACCGAGGGGGAGACCCAGGAGTTGCCGCTGGCCTCTGTCTGCTACCTGGAGGTATATGGACACCATACCCATATCCACACCCTCCAGAGGATTGTGGTGGTGCGGCGGAGCCTGGACGATCTGGAGGCCGCCATCGACAGCCCGGATTTTCTCCGCTGCCACCGCAGCTTCCTGATCAATATGAACCACGTGCAGGGCCTGGAGGGCAGCGATTTCCGCATGTCCGACAGGGCACTGATTCCCATCAGCATCGCCAATCAGCGCCAGATCCGCGGCGCCTTCATTGACTGGACTTACCGCAAGGCTTGGGAGAAGCAATGAACGAATCCTCTCTGATCATGGCGGCCCTGGCAGTCCTGCTGGCCTGGGCGGCAGTTGCCCTGCACCGCCTGCGCCGCGCCCTGCACCGGGAGCGGGCGGAGAACCGCCGCCTGCGGGAGCTGATCCGGACGGGCTCCCGGGAGGCGGACGCAGAGCTGGAACGGGCGAGGCGGCTCCGCCACGATCTGCGCCACTATCTCCAGATTGTGGGCGGAGGGACTCCGCCCGAGGCCCTTCTGCCCGAACTGTCGGCCGGGCAGGAGCGGTCTGCGGCCGACTGGGGAGGCAGCTGGGCGGTCTCCAGCCTGGTCTGCTATTACCAGGCCCAGGCGGAGGCCGAGGGCTTCCTGGCAGATCTCCAGCTGGAACACACCCCTGTCCCGGAGGCGCTGCTCCCCGATGTGTGCCTGGTTCTGAGCAATCTGCTGGAAAACGCGGTGGAGGCCCTCCGGCGGGAGGGCGGCGGCTGGCTCCGGGCCAGAAGCGCCTCCGCCGAGGGGTATCTCACCATTGTGGTGGGCAACGCCTCCTCCGCCAGGCTCCGGTGGGTCAACGGCCGGTGCCTCTCCAGCAAGGCGGAGGGGCGTTTTGGCGTTGGCCTGGCTACCGTTCAGGACATCGCGCGCAAATACGGCGGCCGTGCGGAGTTCTCCGCTGACGGGAAGGAGTTCCGGGCCTCAGTATTTCTGTCCTGCCCGGCTCCGGCGGCGCAGGAGGCCGCCCCCCCTCCCGCGCGGACTACATAGACAGATGACATGGAAACAGGGTGGAGCACTCCCTTGGGAGTGTCTCCACCCTGTTGTTTCCAGAACCTATGCCGGCCTTACTTCCAGAACTGCCACCACTTCTTCTGTCCTCTTTTCTTGATCATCTCGTCGTATTGGAGATTGGCGCCCTCCTCCGGCCCATTTTTCCCGGCCATCAGATCCATGTAGGACTTATCCATCCGCCCCGCGATCCCCATGGCCCTCTGCATGTCCTTTCCCTTTGTGGCGGAGGTCACCTGTTTCTGCGCAAACTCCACCGGATCAATGCCGAGCTGGCTGAGCGCCCGGCCCTGAATATCGAAATTGGGTGGGAGGTGCGGTTTCATCTGATGCCGCATGTCACCCAGAGTATTCAACCGCCCCACCAGCTCGTTGTTTTCCAGATAATGCTGGCGGACGCTGGCCTCGTCGGTTCCCAGCGTATCCATATCCAGAGCCATGAGCTGCTGGAAGATGGGGGCGGCCAGGGCGGTATAGCGGTTCATTAACTCGTCCTGACTCTGCCCGGGCCGCAGGCCCTGATCGGGGGTCCAGAACTGTTCCAGCGTCTGGTTATACTGGTCGTCCCCCGGCCGGAACGCGCTGAGATACTGCCGCCCGCCGCTCGTCTCCGTAATGCGGCCATCTCCGGCCATGCTGCCCGTGGATCTGGCGTATGCCTTAGCGGCTGCGCCCTGCTGCTCCCTGGCCTGGTGGGTAGCCATGATCATGTCCCTGCGGGCCCCGATGGCCGGGAAATATTTTTTCTGCTCCCGGAGCTCCCTGTCCGCCTTCTGGCTCTCGCTGGGCTGGAAGAAGGATTTGATGCGGCTCCCGGCGGTCTTTGCCGCCTGTGCGACGCTGTGGCCGAACGCCTTCAGGCGCTTGGGCAGCATCTGCACCTGCCCCGCGGGGGCGGAGACGGTGGGCGCGCTGCTCTCCACCTGCCCCTGCTGGACGGTGTGAACCAGCTCGTGGGCGGCCACGGCGGGGTCAAAGCCCCCCTGGCCGAAGTAGATATCCCGCCCTGTGGCGTAGGCCCGGGCCCCCATGTCCTCGGCGGTGCGGAGGGCGCCGGAATCGGCGTGGAAGCGGACGCCGGAGAAGTCGGCCCCCAGCCGCTGGCCCATCCTGGCCTTGACCTCCTCCGGGGTGCGGGCCCCCTGGGCGGCGGAGGCGAGCCGGTCGGCCTCCCGCTCCGCCTCCGGGATCTGGTTGTCCAGAAAATGCTGCCGCATTTTCTCCTGCATCAGCTCGTCCAGCCGGGAGCCCATGCCGCCCCCGTCCAGGCTCAGGCTGCCCTGGTTGATTTCCGGCTGCTGTGCCTTGCTGGATGGGGCGGCCGGCTCCGCGCCGTTCGGCGCTGCCCGGCGGCGCGTCGTATATACCTGAGACATCCGTATTCCTCCTGTCTTCGTACGTGGCGGGCAGGATTCTGCACCGTCTCTGCCGGTTTCAGGTGTCTGGTGCCTGTTTGGAAGATATCAACATACCTGATCGACGGGCCGCCTGCCCCCTGGACGGTGCAATCTTTCCTTGAAATCCGCCAGGATTCCCGCGGAAAATCCCTCGCCGCCGGGTACATTTCCCGTTTTCAAACAAGGCCTAGGCGGGGTAGTTCCGCCGCATGTGCTTCAGCTTGGCCAGCAGGGCCTCATTTTCCTCTCCGGCCAGCATCTGGCCCAGCAGGGCGTTCATGGAGTCCGCGTCCATCCGCTTTCCGGAAATCCGCTCCAGCAGGTCGTTGTAGGCGTCCTCATCCTCGTCCCGCAGACGGCTGAAATGGCTGGTAAACGCATGCAGCGTGGCCACCATCTCCTGGTTGGTCAGGCCGCTGAGATCCACCGTCCGCCCGCCGTATTTGTTGCCCTGGATGTCCGTCTTGAGTCCGCCGGTGCTGGAGCCCTCTTCGGCCTGGGCGGCCGCGTTGTGCATGTGGCCGGTCTGGTTCATGCGATAGGGGGAGTCCGACTCCAGCCCCACCAGCAGGCCGCCCTTTCGGGAGGCCGTCCCCATTCTCCGGCCGATGTACATATGGCCGCTCCGGCCGTCCGCGTTGATCATCTGGCCCTGGCCGCCCGCTCCGGCGGTTCCCAGGTTGCCCACTCCGCCGATGCCCATGTCCATGCCGAAGTGCTGGTAGTCGGGGTCTGCTTTCGACCCCAGCGCAGCGCCGATGCCGCCCTTTTCCTTGTAGCCGGCCATCCCCTTCCCCGCCTTGGGGGTGTTCATGTGGTGGGTTCCGGCGGCGCGCACATGGACGCCGGCGCCGGCGCCGCCCTGGCCGCCGAATACTGCGTCGAAAACCGCGTCGGTTCCCGTTCCGCCTGCCTCCTCGGTGTCCTTCCCGGCAAAGACAAATCCGGTGCGCCCGCCGTGGGAGAAGGCGTTGGCCATGGTCTGATCCCAGGCCCGGCTCGTCTTGGCCTTTTTGGAGCCGTCGGTTCGCTGGAAATTCCCCAGCTGCATCATGAACATCAGCCGCAGCATGGCGTCGCCGGAATTCTGCGCCCGGTCGATATCCGACTGGGCCAGGGCCTGCGCATCCTGGAGAGAGCGGGTGTTCTGCTGTTCCACGTTGGCCAGAGCCTGTTCCCGTGCCGCCACCGCCCCCAGCAGAGTGCCGTCGCCCTCGCCGCCCAGGTAGGTCTTGCCGTGTTTGCTGCGCGCATACTCCTGGGCCAGGCGCTTCTGGTCATCCATGTTCTGGTAATGCTGAACCATCCGCTGTGCCTGCCCGTCGGACACCTTTTTCATGGTGTTCACAATCATCCGCTGATCCATGACCTCTCCGGCCTCCCGGAACTGCCGGCGCTGCGTATCCGGAATCTGAAGCTTTTCGTCCCCGGCTATCTGGCTCATGGCCTTTCGGGTGACCGGATTCAGCATCTCCGTTGTGCTGAGCTGCTTCGGATCGGGCATGCCGTTGGCGAGGAACTCGGCCTTTTTTGCGTCCACCATCGCCTGCGCGTCGGCTTTGCGCAGGATGGCAAACTGGCTGTAGTCCCCCTGCTGCGCCTTCGCCAGCGCCTGATCCCGCTGCTCCTCGCTGGGCTTGAGCAGGCCGGCCTTTCCACCCACAAACTCCCCGATTCCGGTTCCAACCTTGGCGAACGAGTGGCCGACGATTTTCAGGGCATGCGCAAGACCGCTCCCGACTGTCCTGGCTCCCTGGGCGATGCCGTTCCCGGCGGCCTTCGCCACCCGCGCAATGCCGCCGCCGACCGTCTTCGCCGCCTGTGCGACGCTGTGGCCAAACGCCTTCAGGCGCTTGGGCAGCATCTGCACCTGCCCCGCGGGGGCGGAGACGGTGGGCGCGCTGCTCTCCACCTGCCCCTGCTGGACGGTGTGAACCAGCTCGTGGGCGGCCACGGCGGGGTCAAAGCCCCCCTGGCCGAAGTAGATATCCCGCCCTGTGGCGTAGGCCCGGGCCCCCATGTCCTCGGCGGTGCGGAGGGCGCCGGAATCGGCGTGGAAGCGGACGCCGGAGAAGTCGGCCCCCAGCCGCTGGCCCATCCTGGCCTTGACCTCCTCCGGGGTGCGGGCCCCCTGGGCGGCGGAGGCGAGCCGGTCGGCCTCCCGCTCCGCCTCCGGGATCTGGTTGTCCAGAAAATGCTGCCGCATTTTCTCCTGCATCAGCTCGTCCAGCCGGGAGCCCATGCCGCCCCCGTCCAGGCTCAGGCTGCCCTGGTTGATTTCCGGCTGCTGTGCCTTGCTGGATGGGGCGGCCGGCTCCGCGCCGTTCGGCGCTGCCCGGCGGCGCGTCGTATATACCTGAGACATCCGTACTCCTCCTGTTCCTGTCCGTTAGAGGCGGGATCCTGCGCCGGTCTATGGCCTGGGCTTCTGTAAAAATGCTGAAGGATAGGTCTCCACACAGTATTTCTTTTTACCTATTATACCATGCCGCGGGTTTTCTGGATCTGCCGTATGTCCCTGTTGGTCAATGTTTGGGACAGCGCGGCCTCCATTCTGCGCGGCTTCAGGAGCTGCGGCACCCATGCTGACACAGAGAACTATGCCGTGGCCAAGGCAGGGTTTGAAGCACGTCCCACCGTTCTATGCAGCCGGCCGAGAGATGGCGCAGATAGCAGCGCCCTGCATTGCACGGTGTATTTTTCGCGTTCCGCATCTGGATGCCCAAGTTGAGAAAAGTGGGGAAAAGGACAGCTCAAGCCTGAAAAACAAATTCAGAGGGCCCTTTTCTGACTTGCAGATTTTCTTTTCTGCATTACAAATGATGAGCGTTTTATATACATATATGGGAATTTAGCTCAAATATTTTTCTGAAAAAGAGGAGTATTCTATAGATACCGCACAAAGGTTTTCTGGTCGGGCAGAGAGCTTTCGTGCATGCAGAATCAAAATTTGAACAGGAGGATTGACATGAAAAGAGGGTTAGCATTCATTCTTGCACTTGCTATGATGCTGGGCATGCTCGCCGGCTGCGGCGGCAACACATCACAGCCCGCCGGCAGCAGCGGTACTCCGTCGGGCAGCGGGGACAGTGATAAGCCCTTTGCCGGGCAGACGCTGACGGTTCTGTACATGTCCAGCGTCTATGCGGACGCGGCCCGAGCCATGGTGCCCGAGTTTGAAGAGGCCACCGGCGCTACGGTGGAGGTCGTGGATTTCCCCTATTCTACCCTGCATGAGAAGGCTCTGCTGGATCTGACCAGCGGCGGCACCGCGGCATACGACGTCATTGACGTGGCCAGCCAGTGGGACGGCGAGTTCTCTCCCTTCCTCACGGATCTGGGCGAGTACATCGAGCGGGACGGCTATGACATGGACGTCTGGATTGAAAACGTCCTCAACAACTGCGGCAAGTGGCAGGACACCATCATCGGCATCCCCAACGCCTGCACGCCTCAGGTATTTGCCTACCGCACGGATCTGCTCCCCGATGGGATTCCCGATACCTGGGATGAGTACCGTGAGAAGTGCATCGAACTGACCACTGGGGACATGTATGGCACCACCATCTCCGAAATTTCCGGCCAGCTGGGCGGCGTATTTGACTACGTGCTGTGGTCCATGGGCGGTGCCTGGGCCGACGAGGACTGGAATGTGACCATCAACTCGGATGAGACCCGCGCCGCGCTGGAGCACCTGTATGAGCTGAACAAGAATGCCATGGATCCGGCCAACCTGTCCTGGGGTACCGAGGAGTCCATTCAGGCGTTCCTGGACGGCCGTGCCGCCGTCTGCGAGACCTGGCCCACTCTGGGCCTTGTCCAGGCGGCCGACGACCCTGAGCAGTCTCAGGTGGTAGGCAAGTGGGCCCTGGATCTGATCCCCCATGAGGAGACCGGCGTTACCCTGCTGAGCGCCTGGGACGTTGCCATCCCGGCCAACTCCGAGCACAAGGATCTGGCCTGGGAGTGGATCAAGATGTACACCAGCGCCGAGAAGCAGCAGGAATTCTATGATGATTTTGACATCTTCAGCCCCAGAAAGGACTTCTGGGAGCAGGACGCCATCAAGGATGCCGGCCTGTATCCCCTGCGCGAGGCGCTGGACACCGCCAACATGTGGTGGCGCATTGCCGCGTCCGTGGAGGCTGATACCGCTATCAACACCATCGTCAGCGCCTATCTGACTGATCAGATCGATCTGGAGGAGGCCGTGACGCAATTGGAAGATGCCCTCACCACCGCCCTGGAGAACGCCCCGCCGGAGGAGGGCATCAAGAACTACAACATGTAAGCCATCTGTACGGCCCGACAAAGGAATGAACTTTTATGGTGCCTGCCGGTCCCTGGGCCGTGCAGGCACCATAAAGTCAAAGCGGTTTCACCGTTCCGGGGAGGGGGATCCCTCCCGCAGACAGGAGGTTGCTTATGAAAAAAAGAAGAGGTGATAAGCTGGCGTCCTGGGCATTCCTGACGCCGACTCTGGTCTTCCTCGGCATCACGGCGCTGGTGCCGCTGCTGTACTCCATCTATCTGAGTCTCTTTCGGATGAAGCTGAACCTGCCCAACCAGGAGCCGGCGTTCGTTGGCCTGGATAACTACATCCGGATGTTCAGCGACGCGCTGCTGAAGACCAGCACGTGGAATACCATCCTCTTCGCCGTGGTATCTGTGGCGCTGGAGCTGGTGCTGGGCCTGATGGTGGCCATGGTGATCTGCTCCGACAAGCGCTGGGCGCGCCTGGTCACGTCCATCTTCATGATCCCCATGATCATGGCCCCGGTTGCCGTGGGTACCCTGTGGCGGATGATGCTGGATTCGTCCACCGGCGTGATCAATTACCTGCTCAGCTTCCTGGGGATCCCCAGCATCAGCTGGCTGAGCAATCCCACCACGGCCATGATTGCCGTGATGCTGGTCAACGTCTGGCAGCTGACCCCGTGGGTGACGGTGATCTGCGCCGCCGGGCTGAAGGCCCTGCCGTCGGAGTGCCTTCAGGCGGGGTTGGTAGACGGAGCCACCTCAGGGCAGATTTTCTGGCACATCGTGCTCCCGCTGATCCGGCCGGTGCTGGTGGTGGTGCTCATGATCCGGTTCATCGATGCCTTCAAGGTGTTCGACACCGTCTATGTCATGACCAACGGCGGCCCGGGCTCTGCCACCGAGATGCTGCCCAACTACATCTATAAGCAGGGCCTGCGCTACTTCGACGCCGGCTACGCCGCGGCCATGGCCATCGTGTTCGTCCTGGTCATGACCCTGTGCACGCTGTTCTTCCTGCGCTGGCGCAAGAGAGAGGAGGCAAAGCTGTGAAACAGAGACGCAAAGCCCACAACTATGCCTCCGTCGATTCGATCCTCAGCAATTTCGCCGGCCGCCCGGTGAAGTATTTCCTCATCGTGGCCAGTGTCATCTCCGTCCTCTTCCCGGTATACTGGCTGGTAATCAGCGCCTTCAAGCTGGAGCAAGATTACTTGGCGGATCCGCCGATCCTCTTTCCCACCCGGTTTACCCTGGACAGCTTCATTGAGGTGTTCACCCGGGACAATGTGCTGCAGTACTTCTCCAACACCCTGGTCGTGGCTGTTTGCACTACCATCATCACCATTGTGATCGGCAGCATGGCGGCCTACGCCGTGGTGCGGGGGCCCATCGGCGCCCGGGCCAAGAATGTGTTCGGCCTGTGGTTCCTGGTGCAGAAGATGTATCCCGCCATTGCCACCGCCATTCCCATCTATCTGGTGATGCGCAGTCTCCATCTGATGGACACGCTGCTGGCCCTGATTATCATGAATACCAGCTTCAACCTGCCGCTGGTGATCTGGCTGATGATGGGGTTCTTTGAGCAGGTGCCCTTCGATATGGAGGAGTCGGCCATGCTGGACGGCTGCGGGTTTTTTGGGCGGTTCTTCCGGGTGGTGCTCCCCGTGACCAAGCCGGGCCTGATTGCTTCAGCCATTCTTACCTTTGTGGCGGCGTGGAACGAGTTCCTCTTCGCCGTGATTCTGACCATCAACGAGTCCAAGACCCTGCCGGTGGTCATCGCCGGATTTATCACGGATCGCGGCCTGGACTGGGGCCCCATGGCGGCCACCAGCCTGATCACACTGCTTCCTGTAGTGGTGCTGGTGTGGATCATTCAGAAGGACTTTGTCAACGGCCTGGCTGCCGGCGCGGTCAAGGGATAGGGCGGCGCGGCCCGCCTCCCTGCTCCACGCCGTTCATCAGCGCATCCAGCGAGCGGGCATACTCACTGGGTGTCAGTTCCGTAAATTGCTTGAACCGGCGGGAGAAATGGTGAACCGAGCAGAAGCAAAGCTTTTCGGCGATTTCCGTAAATGTGTACTCCTGCTGGCGGATGAGGAACTTTGCCTCCTCAATGCGAAGCTCTGCGAGGAAGCCCATAACCGTGCGGCCCATTTTCGCAGAGAAATTTTTCTGGAGTTGGGAGGCGCTCATCCCCACATGACGGCAGATGTCCTCCATGCGGATGGGAGCGTAGAGGTTATCCTTGAGAAAGACCAGCGCACGGCTTACACAGTCCAGATTGCTCTTCTGGGCCTGAGCGTTTTCTGAATGCGGGGGCTGGCGGTCCTGAATCTCCCGATAGAGCAGGATGAGCAGCAGCTCCAGGAACCCCTGAATCACTTTGATGCAGCCGTATGGGGCATTCTCCTTCAGCAAAATCACCTGATCCATGGGGATCTCACTCAAAGGCAGAAGAAATCCGCGCCGGGCCTCTGTAATGATGCGTACGATCACCTCCCGCTGGGCGGCAGTTGTCTGGTGGAGGGGATACTGTATGAACTGGTTCATCACAGGATCCGATACGGTAAAGGAAGCGATGAACAGGTCAATATATGCCCGGGAACAGAACTGAAATGTATGATAGCTGTTGGGAGGCAGAAGCAAAAGATGCCCCTGCTGTAAGTGGAATGGTGCGGGGTACAGCTCATCGGTGACGATAATTTCTCCGGTGCCGACATAAATCAGTTCCCAGAAATTGTGACTCTCCCCGCAGAAAGGATAGTCCCGGAAATGTTCGAAGTAGTGTACTGTAAACAACTGCTGCAGATGCATGGCGGGGTCAGCGGCTGTGCCATGGTAGAAAACAGGCGAGTTTTTCATGGACGCTCCTTTGCAACAAGGCGGATGTGACTACAGTATACACATTATATCAGCCGGTACCCCTGATGACAAGGAGCGGGACTGGTAAAAAGGAGGCGGGGCATTCATGCCCATGACAGGTATCCAACGCGTTCAGGCTGCGCTTGCCGGCCGGCCGGCCGACTGTGTTCCTGTGGTCCCTGAGATCATCCAGCATGCACTGAACATTTCCGGCGCGCGGCACCGGGAATACTCTACCGACCCCCAGGTGATGGCGGATACCATTCTGGCAGCACAGCGCCGGTATGACTATGATGCGGTTTATGTGAGCACAGATAACTACATATTGGCAGAGGCCTTCGGTGCCCCCGTAAACTTTCCGGACGATGAACCGCCGCAGCTGCTGGCCCATCCGCTTTCGGGCGGATATGACCAGCCCCTGAAGCCTTTTTCCACGGGGAATGGACGGCTCCCGGTGATTTTGGAGGCCACCCGGCTGTGCCGTGAGGCGGTGGGGGACCGGATCTTCATCAAGACCAACATCGACTCCGCCCCGTTTTCTGCTGCAGCCTGTCTGCGCGGGCCACAGGACTTCCTGATGGATTTGTACGATGAGGAGGATGAACACGTCCTGCCGCTGCTTCAGAGCTGTACCGACGCCATCGTGGCTTACGGGCAGGCGGCAGCCCGTGCGGGGGCCCATGGCCTGGCCTTTGGAGACTCCGTGGCCAGCCTGATCAGCCGCGAACACTTCCTGCGCTACGTACTGCCTTATGCGCAGCAGGCGGTATCCCGCCTGCACGGCACGGGGCTTCCCGTGTTCTATCATATCTGCGGGAACACCACCCATCTGCTGGACTTGGTCATGGAGATCGGTGCAGACTGTGTGGAGCTGGACAGCATGGTATCGATGGAGCAGGCCAAGCAGACGGCAAAGGGGAGGTGCGCCCTGGAGGGAAATATTTCGACAATTCAGGCACTTTATGAGGGCACGCCGGCCGATGTGGCGCGGGAGGCGGATGCCCTTCTGGAGCTCTTTGGGCGGCAGGGCGGATTCATCCTCAGCTCTGCCTGCGAAGTGCCGCGCAACACCCCTGGCGAAAATTTGATGGAGATTACCCGCAGCGCCCGGCGGTTTCATTACGCAGAAAAGGAGTCCTGCAGGGAATGAACGGAAAAATTCGGGCGCTGGCGGCACTGGGCTGCCAGCCCACCGACCACCTGAGTATTTTCCCCTCCATTGATGTGGCTGCGGCGGCAAAATACCTGGGGAAGGGGGTCGGCGCGTGCTTCGCTGATGCGGCTCTCCATGCGCGGAGCCTGGAGGCGGCGTTGGATCGACACCCGGACATCGACGGAGTGTATATCAACCTCTGCCTTACCCGGCGCACAGCGCACCGGTGCGGGCCGGACCGCTTTACCGATGGAGTGTTGGAATGGCGGGTACCGGAGGATGACATCGGCACGGTGTCATGCCGGCGGATTCAGGATCCCGGGGATCCGCTGCTGCTGACGGAGAATCCGCTTATGGACGGCGTGCTGGACACTTTTCGGGCCGTCCGCCCGGCATACCGGGAACGATATCTCTTTCTGCCCGGTATTACAGGCCCCTACTCCCACCTGACCTTCCTGTACGGCCTGGAGAATACCATGCTGCTTATGATGGACGAGCCGGAGCAGATGCACCGACTGCTGCGAAGACGGACTGCGCTGGCCATTGATTGGGGCAGGCAGCTGGCTGAGGCCGGTGCCGAAGCTGTGTGGATCGGAGAGGGCGCGGCATCTGGCAGCCTGCTCTCACCGGACATGTATGACGAATTTGTCCGCCCCTATGCCGCTGAACTGGTGGCCGCCATGCGGCGGATGGGCGTGAAAACCCTGATGCATGTCTGCGGTGATATCAATGCCGCCGCGTCATCTGTGGCAGCTACGGGAGCAGACGGCATCGATGTGGACCACATGGTCCCGCTGAAACATGTCTCGGAGCAGGCGGGGCGCCCGGTCTGTGTGAAAGGGAACATAGACCCGGTGGCACTGCTCCAGGATACCCCCTGGGAGATAGAGGAGCTGTGCCGCCAAACCGCAGCCAACGCTCCCCCCAATTTCATTTTGGGAACCGGATGTTTGGTTGCCCGGGATACACCGCCGGAACATATTGATGCCATGCAGGCTGCCGTTCACTGGCGCCAGGAGGTAAATTCATGAACAAGACAAGAATTGTGTGCTATGGAGACTCTAACACCTGGGGTTATTGCGCGGCGACCGGCTGCCGTTATGATGATGACCAGCGATGGGTTCCCATGCTTCAGCAGCTGCTGGGAGAACGGTACAGCGTTGTGGAGGAAGGACTCAGCGGTCGGACCACGGTGTTTGATGATCCGCTGTTTCCAGCCCTGAATGGCCTGAGATACCTGCCTGGCATCGCCATGTCCCACGCCCCTATGGATCTGCTGGCGGTAATGCTGGGTACGAACGACTGCAAAGAGCGTTTTTCGGTTAACGGCCAGAACATTGCCGACGGGCTTCGCCGCCTTGTGAATGCCGCCAAGCTTATGGATATCTGGCGGGATGAGCCCAGAATTCTGATTATAGCGCCAATGGTGATCGATGAGGCGGTGTACCAGGTTCCGCGGATCGGGCAGGAGATGGGAGCGCGGTGTGCTGAAAAGTCCCGGCAGCTGCCCATGCTGATGAAAGAGACTGCCCGGGAGACGGGATCCTGGTTCATGGACTGTAATCCCTTTGTCCGGCCGGGCCCCGCTGACTGGATGCATTTTGATGCAGAAAGCAATCCAGCCTTTGCCCGGGCCATGGCGGACATGGTTACCCGTATATTTGCCCATCCGGAAGAATTGGAGGACAGCTGGCGCTGAACCGGCGCAGTCGGATCCTTTGCGGGCAGGGCGCGGGGGCCGGAACCGGCATCTTCCCGGAAATACAGGGACGGCGCTGCTGTCTGGAAAAGCTGCCCATCCAGGCCCCGTCAGAAAATCGTCGCATTCCGCCTGCATCCGTGCTATGATGGTGGCAGGCGGCATATCCGGCCGCAGGAAGCTGACGAACCGTGGAGGGAATGGAAGGAGCGGCTTGACATGAGTGTGACGGTGGCGGATTTATTGAAGCTGCCCAGCCTGCGCAACGCCCGCCTGGCGGCGGGGAGGGGCGGGCTTGACAGGCCGGTGTCCTCCATCTCCGTATTGGAGTACGCCGACGCCAATGCCCTGCAGAGCGAGCTGTTTGAAAACAACGAGTTCTACGGAAGCGAGATTGTGATCACCGGCTTCACCAGCATACCCCGGGATGTGGAGGCCCAGTGCGCCAACATCCGCCGGCTGGCCGGGGCGGGGGAGGTGGGGCTGATCCTGTTCTATGTGGGCATCTTTATGCCAAAAGTAGACCGGGAGCTTGTCGAGCTGGCGGACAGCCTGGACTTCCCCCTCATCGTCATGCCGGAGAAGCAGATGAACCAGCGGTACTCCGAGGTCATCTGCGAGGTGATGGAGGCCATTTTCCGGGATCAGAACTCCGCCGCCGGCCTGGTGGGGGACATCCTCCAGCGCATGTCCCTCCTGCCCGAGCACCAGCGGACGCCGGATACCGTGCTCCGGCTGCTCAGCGACCGCATCCGGGCCTCCGCCGCGCTGTCTGACCGCGCCCGCCATGTGCTCAGCGCGGCCAACTGGCCCCGCACGCTGGAGTTCCGGCCGGAGCAGGTGCTGCCCGCCCTCCCCGCGCTGCCCCAGCCCTGGGGAGCGCCTATGGAGCTGGAGGGCGGCCGGTTTCAGCTCTACCGCTGCTCCCTGTCGGATACGGCCTCCGGCATGGAGCTGTTCCTGCTCAAGGAGGGGACGCCCCTCTCCCCGGAGACGGCCCGCCAGTCGGCGGAGGTGGTACGCCTGGCTGTGAACCTGTGGGGCCGGGGCCACGACCGGGAGGTGATGAGCGAGCTGGTGCGGGCCATCCTGCGGGACGAGCCGCTGAAGATGCGCCGCCTGGCGGACATCTTCCACGTGGACGTGGCCTCCATCCACAGCATGTGGGTGCTCCACAGCCTCCGGGCCCAGGGGGACTTTCCACGGGATGTGCTGCCCCTGGTGCTGGAGGCGCTGTCCCACGCCTGCGGCGCCCTGGTGGCGGACGCCTATGAGGGGGACGTGGTGGCCTTTATGGACTGGCTGCCCGAGGCGGCCGGCGCGGAGGCCATGGCGGAGGCCCTCTGCGCCCAGATGGCGCAGGCCGGGCTGGACGGCGTGCTGGTCACCTGCCAGGATCTCACCACCACCGCCGACGTGCGCCGGGCCTATCTGGCCATTCGGAAGGCGTTGCCCGACGCCCTCCGGATCTGGCCCGGCCGGGGCCGGTACACCCTCCGGGAGATGGAGTTTGCCCAGACCTGCCGGGAGACGGTGGCCGCCGGCGAGGCGGCGGTGCAGGGGGCCCTGGCCCCCCTGGAGCCCGTCCGGGCCCTGCGGGAGGGGGCGGAGCTGGTGCACACGCTGCAGCTCTATCTGCTGGACACGGATCGGAGCGTCACCCAGACCGCCCAGGCCCTTTTTGTCCATAAGAACACCGTCAAATACCGGCTTCAGCAGCTCGGCGCCAGGCTGGGGCACCCGGTGGCCAAGTTCCCGGAGGCCTTCGGGCTCTATACCGCCTGCGCGGTGGAGCGCCTGCTGGAGGGCTGAGGCTGGCAGGCAGGGCTGTCTCATTGTCCCAAGGGACAATGAGACAGCCCTGTTTTTCTGCCTGGAAACCAATTACTTTTTTGCTGTAAAGAGTTAAAATATTCCTCAAACCAGCGATACGCGCTGGATCGAGGAGGGATTTTCACATGAACAAGCAATCCGGCTTTGAGATCAAAGCGGAGCAGCGGCAGAGCTGGCAGTCCATCGCCCTGGTGTGGGCGGGGGGCATGATCTGCGTGCCCTGCCTGATGGTGGGCGGCGTGCTGTCCGGCGGAGGCCTGCCCCTGCCCCACATTGTGGCCGCCATCCTGATCGGCTACGGGCTGATCTGCGCCTACATGATCTTCATCGGCATGGCGGCCTGCGACACCGGCCTGCCCGTCTCCGTGCTGGCGGAGGGGGCCCTGGGCCGCAAGGGCGCCCGGTATATCATCAGCACCCTGCTGGCCATCGCCTGCGTGGGCTGGTTCGGCATCCAGTCCGCCACCTGCGGCCAGGCCTTCGCCACCATGACGGCGGACATGCTGGGGCTGGGGGCGGCCAGCCCCGCCATGGTGGTGGTCTCCTCCATTGCGTGGGGCGTCATCATGCTGGTCACCGCCTGCGCCGGCTTCAAGGGCCTGAAGTGGCTCAACTACCTGGCGGTGCCCCTGCTGGTGGTGGTGTGCCTGTACGGCCTCATCGCCGGCATCGTCCGCAATGACGGCGCCTCGGCCATCATGGCCTACGCCCCGGAGCAGTCCTCCGGCATGGTGTTCGGCATCTCCATGGTGGTGGCCTCCTTCGCCCTGGGCGGCGTGATCTCCGCCGACTACTGCCGCTTCGCCAAAAGCCGGGCGGACGTGGTCAAGTCCTCCATCCTGGGCGTAATCCCCGCGGGGCTGTTCATGCTGCTTACCGGCGCCCTCATGAGCATCGTCACCGGACAGTACGACATCTCCGCCATCCTGGCCAGCCTGGGGGTGCCCCTGTTCGGGCTGATCGCCCTGGTGCTGGCCACCTGGACGACCAACGTCACCAACGCCTACTCCGGCGGCCTGGCCCTGAGCAACCTGCTTGGCTTTGACGAGAGCAGGTTCAAGATCACCACCGGCATCGCCGGCGGCATCGGCACCCTGCTGGCCGCCTTCGGCCTGCTCAACGCCTTCCAGGGCTTTTTGTCCCTCATGTCCGCCCTGATCCCGCCCCTGGCCGGGGTGATCATCGCCGGCTACTGGGTGGTGGGCCGGGGCCGGCTCGACCGCTTCCAGCGGCGGGAGGGTTTCTCCGCCCCCGGCGTGATCGCCTTCCTGGCGGGGGCCGTCCTGGCCTGCATCACCGGCGGCACCTTCGCCAGCTTCCCCGCCCTGGTGGCCGCAGCCCCCTGGCTGAACATCCCCTTCTTTGTGGGGCCGGTGAACGGCATTGTGGTATCCCTGGTGCTCTATATAGTGCTGGACAAGCTTATGCCCGCCCCGGCCCCGGCCGAGGCATGACAGGCAGAAAACAAGAAGGAGGAACCCATTTTGCGACAGATCGGAATTCCCGAGATTGAGGACATTGCCCTGGGCGCGGCCCTGCTGGGGGCCGGCGGGGGCGGCGACCCCTATGTGGGCAAGCTGGTGGCCATCGGGGCGGTGAAGGAGCACGGCCCCGTCACCCTGCTGGAGCCGGAGGAGGTGCCCGACGACGCCCTTATCGTGCCCATCGCCATGATGGGCGCCCCCACCGTCCTGTGTGAGAAGGCGGTGGGCGGCAGCGAGTACAAGACCCTCTACGACACGGTGTCCGGCTTCTTCGGCAAGCCCATCTACGCCTTCATGCCAATGGAGGCCGGCGGGGTCAACTCCATGCTGCCCATTGCGGCGGCGGCCCGGCTGGGCCTGCCCCTGGTGGATGTGGACGGCATGGGCCGTGCCTTCCCGGAGCTGCAGATGGTCACCTTCACCATCGGCGGCGGCTCCGCCACCCCCATGGCCCTGGTGGACGAGAAGGGCAACTCCTGCATCTTCAAGACCATCACCAACAAGTGGACGGAGGAGCTGGCCCGGGCGGTGACCATGGCCTGCGGCGGCTCGGTGTCCGTGTCTCTCTACCCCATGGAGGGGGCCTTCATGAAGCGGTACGGCGTCCACGGCATCGTCACCCGCAGCCAGAACCTGGGGGCCGCCATCCGCCGGATGAAGGAGGTGGCCGACGGCACGCCGGAAGAGGAGTTTTTCCGCTTCACCGGCGGCCACAAGCTGTTCCGCGGCAAGATCGGCGACGTGCTGCGGGAGGTGCGGGGCGGCTTCAACTTCGGCAAGGTGATGCTGGAGGGCATCTACGAGTACAAGGGCCGCCAGGCCTATGTGGAGTTCCAGAACGAAAACCTCACCGCCACGGTGGACGGGGAGATCCTGGCCACCACCCCGGATCTGATCTGCCTGGTGGACACCGAGACCTTCACCCCCGTCCCCACCGACGCGCTGAAATACGGCAAGCGGGTGCTGGTGGTGGGCCTGGAGTGCTTCCCCCTGTGGCGCACGCCGGAGGGGCTGGCCCTGGTGGGGCCCCGGTACTTCGGGGTGGATACCGACTATATCCCGCTGGAGGAGCGGTGCAAGGGAGGCCGCGGCTGATGTATAAATTAGGAATTGACGTGGGCGGCACCAATACCGACGCGGTGCTCATTGACGAAAACCTCAGGGTTGTTGCCAGCGTAAAGCGCCACACCACTCCCGACGCCTACGACGGCATCCTGGACGCCGTCCGCGCGGTGCTGGAGGAGTCCGGCGTGGATCGCAGGGAGATCGGCCAGGCCATGCTGGGCACCACCCAGTGCACCAACGCCATTGTGGAACGCCGCCACCTGGCCCCCATCGGCGTGCTGCGCATCGGCGCCCCCGCCACGGTGGGCATCCCGCCCATGGTGGACTGGGCGGAGGATCTGCGCTCCATCGCCGTGGACACCGCCGTCATCGGCGGCGGCTTTGAGTACGACGGCAAGGAGCTGGCCCCCTTTGACGAGGATGCGGCCCGCGCCTTCTTCCAGGGGCTGAAGGCCAAGGGGGTGCGCTCGGTGGCCATCTCCTGCGTGTTCTCCACCGTCCGGGACGACCACGAGCGGGCGGCCGCCAGGCTGTGCCGCGAGGTGATGGGGGAGGACGTCCACGTGTCCGTCTCCAGCGAGATCGGCTCCATGGGCCTCATTGCGCGGGAGAACGCCACCATCCTCAACGCCGCGCTCTACCAGGTGGCCCAGTCCTTCACCGAGGGCTTCGCCCGCTCCCTGGCCGACCTGGGGGTCACCAATGCCCAGGTCTACCTCTCCCAGAACGACGGCACCCTCATGACCATGGACTACGCCCGGCGCTACCCCATCCTCACCATCGCCTGCGGCCCCACCAACTCCATCCGGGGAGCCAGCTATCTCAGCCGCCTGCGGGATGCCATCGTCATCGACGTGGGGGGCACCACCACCGATCTGGGCGTGATCCAGCACGGCTTCCCCCGGGAGTCCGGCGTGGCGGTGACCATCGGCGGGGTGCGCACCAACTTCCGTATGCCCGACGTGGTGTCCATCGGTCTGGGCGGCGGCTCCATCGTGCGGCAGCAGCCCGACGGCACGGTCACCGTGGGCCCGGACTCGGTGGGCTACCGGATCACCGAGGAGGCCCTGTGCTTCGGCGGCGCCGTCTGCACCGCCACCGACATCGCCGTGCGGCTGGGCATGACGGAGCTGGGCGACCGGGAGAAGGTCATGAGCCTGGACGAGGGCTTCGCCCGCAAGGCCCTGGCGGCCATCACCACCCTGGCGGAGGATGCCCTGGACGCCATGAAGGTGTCCGCCGGCGACGTGGATGTGATCCTGGTGGGCGGCGGCTCCATCATCCTGCCGGAGAAGCTCTCCGGCGCCCGCAGCGTGGCCAAGCCCGCCGAGGGCGGCGTGGCCAACGCCATCGGCTCGGCCATCTCCAAGGTGTCCGGCACCTGCGAGAAGCTGGTGGACTACAACGAGTTCCCCCGGGAGCAGGCCCTGGAGCAGCTCAAGGCCGAGGCCGTGGAGCTGGCGGTGCAGGCCGGCGCCGTCCGGGAGACCGTGGAAATCATCGACGTGGAGGACGTGCCCCTGCAGTACTACCCCGGCAATACCTGCCGGGTGAAGATCAAGGCCGCCGGGGATCTGGCGTAAGACTGAATAGTAAAAAGAGCCTGTAACCAAGAGTGGTTACAGGCTCTTTTGGGCGAGATCGGCCAGCCCTTTCCCCAAACACCTCCGCGCCCTCTCGCTGCGGCTGCATGGCTGGGGACAGCGACCTGGATTTTCAGACTTCGGGGTATGAGCTGCTGGCAGCAGTTCAATCGGCTGGTTCCGGATATGTAACGGCTTGCTTTTGCCCTGAAAGCCGGCCCGGCCCAGAACGTCCTGCGGCCTCCGGCCCGTCGAAATCCACCCTGTTTTGATTCGGGCTTGGGCCGGGACGGCGGCCCCGCCCCAGAGTTTGCGCCCGGCACAGGCGGGGAAGAACCCTATGTACCGGAGCTGTCCCTGCCGGGCGGCATAATCCAGAACTTCATGGCCGGATAGCTGAGTATGACCTGCACCGCAATGTTGACCAGGTTGGCCAGCGTGGGCGCCAGCGGCTGGGGCACCCCCAGGCTCAGGAAAAGCCCCTGGCTGTAGGCCGGCAGGGCGGCGGAGAGCAGCACCAGCACCACCGCCAGCAGGATATACTTGGGCACCGCCCGGCGGAACTGCGCATTGGAGCGGAACACCAGATTTTTCTGGACAAAGAAGTTGACGGCCTGGGCGGCGGCCGTGGCCGCGAGAAAGCTCAGGAAACCGCACAGGCCCAGGTCGTTAGCCACATCGGTGTAGTCGAAGAAGAGGAACCGAAAGGGCAGCGTGCGCAGCGGGGTAAACAGAAGGCCGGTGCACAGCCACATGACCAAGAAGTTGACAATGGTGGCGCAGTTGGACAGCAGGTTGAAAAGGATAAATTCCCACAGGGTCGGGTGGGTGCCGATCCACCGTTTCAGGGCAGTCACGGCTCCGCCACCTTCTTTCGATCCAGCCGGCGCTTCCGCCGCCAGGCCGCCAGCAGATGAACCGCCCCCCGGCAGAACCGGCCGTTGAAGAGCTCCACCAGAGCCCGCACCATGTCCATGTCCACCATGCCCGCCGTCATTTTGGCAACGGCCCGGAAGGGCATGCCCAGGCGGAACAGGGCGTTGAGATCCGGCTTGTCCGCCGAGGCGGCTCTATCCGCCTGGCGCCGGAGGATCCGGTACACCAACCGGCCCGCCCATCCTTTTGCATAACGGAGTTGGGAAAAGGTGTCGTTCTCGGTGAGAGGGGCGGCGCGGTTCCACCTGGCGGGAGGGATGGGCCGGCCCAGCAGGGCGGTGAATTCCTGGTTGGTGACCTGGTGGATCTGCCCTGTAATATAGTGGGGCTGCCCGGACAGGCCATAGGGAGCCGGCGCCCCGGAACCCTCTACGGACAGGGAACCGGAGAGGCGGATGTCGGCGCAGGAGGCCCCCACCATCACCTGGTAGGCGCCTCCCTCCACCTCCCAGCGGCCGGTTTTGACATTAAAATAGCGGAAGGCGTATGCATCCAGAGGAATGGTCACCCGGAGGGACTCGCCGGGCGCCAGAGAGACCTTGGCAAAGCCCTTCAACTCCAGGGCCGGGCGGAAAAGCAGGCTGTCCGGCTTGGCAATATAGAGCTGGGCGACCTCCGCCCCGGCCGCAGGGCCGGTGTTGGTCAGGGTGAAGGACACCTGCCGGGACGTGGCCTCCAGGTCAGCATAGGCAAAGCTGGTGTAGCTCAGCCCGAAGCCGAAGGGGAAGCGGACGGGCACCCGGGCGGTTCGGTAATAGCGGTAGCCCACGAAGGGCCCCTCCCGGTACTCGGCAGTGCGCTCCCGGCCGGGATACCAGGGGGCGCAGGGGGTATCCTCCAGCCTCATGGGCCAGCTCTCGGACAGCTTGCCGGAGGGGTTGACCCGGCCGGTGAGCACGTCTGCCGCGCCGCCGGCCCCGGCCTGTCCCCCCAGCCCGCCCAGCAGCAGGGCCTTACAGTGAGCAATCCAGGGCGTCTCCACCGGCGCGCCGCAGGTGAGCACCACCACCACGTCGGGGTTGACGGCGGACACGGTCTCCAGCAGCTTGATCTGGTTGTCCCGCAGGGCCAGGGACTCACGGTCGAGCCCTTCGGTCTCCGCCCGCTCGTCCAGGCCCAGATAGGCTAGAACCACATCCGCCGTCCGGGCCAGCGCCGCGGCCTCGGCCAGCAGGCCGGCGTCCTCCCCGCCGTGGCGGAGGAAGCCGGGGGCGTACCCCGCCACCTCCAGGCCGCTCTCCCTGAGACAGTCCAGAGGGCTGTCCACCCGGGTGGGATTGACACAGCTGGAACCGCCCCCCTGAAACCGCGGCCTGTCCGCGAAGTCCCCGATCACGGCCACCCGGGTGCCGGGGGCCAGGGGGAGCAGGCTGCCCTCGTTTTTCAGCAGCACCGCGCATTCTGCGGCGGCCCGGCGGGCAAAGGCGTGGTGGGCTTCCCGGTCGAAATCCGGGGCGGAGCGCGCGGCCGCGGGCGTTTCCGGCAGATTGCGGAGCAGCTCCGCCGCCATCTGTGTTACCCAGGCGCTGTCCAGCCGCCCGGAGCGGACGGCTGCCAGCAGCTCCCTGTCAGCGGCGGGGCCGGCGGCGGGCATTTCCAGATGGCTGCCCGCCGCCACCCCGGCCGTGTGGTCGTTGGAGCCGCCCCAGTCGGTAACCACACAGCCGCCGAAGCCCCACTCGTCCACCAGAATATCCCGCAGCAGCTGCCGGTTCTCGTTGGCATAGATGCCGTTGATGCGGTTGTAGGCGGACATGATCCATTGGGGATGGCCCTCCTTCACCGCGATTTCAAAGCCGGTGAGGTAGAGCTCCCGCAGGGTGCGCTCGTCCACCACGCTGTCGGAGTGCATGCGCAGGGTCTCCTGGCTGTTGACGGCAAAGTGCTTGGGGCAGGCGGCCGTCCCCTGGGACTGGATGCCCCGGATACAGGCCGCCGCCAGCTTGCCGGAGAGGCAGGGATCCTCCGAAAAGTACTCAAAATTCCGGCCGCACAGAGGGGAGCGCTTGATATTCAGCCCCGGCCCCAGCAGCACATCCACCCCCAGGGCGGCGGCCTCCACCCCCAGATGCCGGCCGATCTCCTCCTCCAGGGCCACATCCCAGGCGTTGGCCAGGGTGGCCGGGGCGGGGTAGCAGGTGGCGGGCAGGCTGGGGTTGAGCCCCAGATGATCCGCCGCCCCCGCCTGCTTCCGCACCCCCAGCGGCCCGTCGGAGAAGCAGATGGACGGGATGCCCAGCCGGGGCATGGCCTTGCTGGTGAACTGGGTTCCGCCGGAGAGAAGGGCGCACGACTCCTCCAAGGCCAGATGTTTCTCACGCTTGTCGTGATCCCTCGGCACCTTAAAGACTCCCCCGGTTCTTTTTATACCCCTTCAGCAGCAGGATTTCACCCGCCGCCAGGGCAGCGGCCAGCACCACGTCGATGACGATCATGCCCATCTTCCAGGGCTCCATCCGCACAGCCACCTCGCCGGAGTATTCATAGCCGTTGGCAAAGGTGTAGAGAATGTTGTGGCAGGCGGTGCGCATATAGTTCAGGGAAGTGGCACTGGTGTAGTCCTCCAGTTCCTGAGCGCCGCCCACGGCGGAGGAGAGCATCATATCACCGCCGTTGCGGATGGCCCGGTCGGCGCTCTTGTAGTTCTGCGCCTGGGCAAAGGAGTCGGTGACCACCACGCCCTGGAAACCCCATTCACCCCGAAGCAGGTCGTTGAGCAGAGCGGAGCAGGAGCCTGTCCACTGCGTGCCGATGTAGTTCAGAGCGGACATGACCGCGGTGGCCCCGCCCTCCTTGACGGCCATCTCAAAGCCCTTCAGATAGAGCTCCCGGGCGGCCTGTTCCGTGCTCCAGACGCAGATCTGGTTCTCCCGGTTCTGCTCCAGATCGTTGAGGGCAAAGTGCTTGATGTAGCAGTACACGCCCTTGTCCTGGGCCCCCTTGGTCTCGGCGGCGGCCATATAGCCGGTGAGCATGCCGTCCTCCGAGTAGTACTCAAAGTTGCGCCCGGAGAAGGCGGACCGGTGGATGTTCATGGCCGGTCCATACCAGCCGTTGACGCCCAGTTCCCGGGCCTCCTGCCCGATTTGGGAGCCCCGCTCGTAGGCCAGATCCTTGTTCCAGGTGCAGGCAATCAGGGTGGCGCAGGGGAATGCGGTGCCGCTGTTGCCGTTGAAGAAGGAGGACAGGCCGGCCGGGCCGTCCACATCTACGGTATATACCTTGCCGATATGGCTGATGGCGCCGCCCTGGTAGCCGCCGGAGGAGATCATATAGCGCATGTCCTCCACGGTGAGCTGATCCAGCATATCCTCCCACAGGGGGTCGTCATAGTCCAGGCCGTACATGTCCTTCATGGTCAGGCCGTTGTCCTCTCCCATTACCGGCGCCACATCGCTGGGATCGTTCTCGGCAAAGGGGTCATAGTTGGAGTTGTTGACGTAGACCGCCTTGTATTCCTCCGGCATTTCGTAGCTGGAGGGGCCGGCGGTGGCCTCCTCGTAATTGGCAAAGCCGTCCGCCCGGCTCAAGTAGGTCACGTCTCCCTCGATCCACTGGAAGAGGTTCTGGGCCGCCGCCTGGTCGGTGGAGCGGGGGTTGTCCTCACCATAGACGATGTCCTCGTCCAGGGTATAGGTCTGCTGGGCCAGCACGGTGTGGGAATCGGAGCGGATGCTCACGGTATAGTCCCCGTGCTCCAGCACATAGCAGCCGTGTCCGTAGGAGTCATAGGATGCCATGTCCTCCAGAGCAATGGAGAAGGAGACGGTCTGGCTCTCCCCCGGCTCCAGCAGGTCGGTCTTGGCAAAGTCAATCAGGTTGACGGACGCCTTTTCAATTCCGCCGTTGTAATAGGGCGGCGTATAGTAGACCTCTACCACGTCCTTGCCTGCCTGATCGCCGGTATTGGTCACCGTTACGTCAAAGATGAGGTTTCCGTCCCCGTCGGCAGTCATCGCCCCCATCTCTTGGGTAAACTGGGTATAGCTCAGGCCATAGCCGAAGGGATACTGCACAGCGGCATCGTAGTCCAGGAAGCCCTCCTCGTCCGCCGTCTCGTAGAATTTATAGCCCACATAGATGCCCTCTACATTGTGTACAAAGGAGACGATGGGGTTCTCCTCCGTGCCGAACTCCTCCATGTTCGTATAGCGGAAGTCACCGATGTTGTTGAAGTTATTGATGGAGGTCAGATCATATACCCAGGTATCCACCAGGCGACCGGAGGGATTGACCGTGCCGTTGAGCACGGAGCCCAAAGCATTGAAGCCGGTCTGCCCGGGGCCGGCGATGGTGACCACGCCGCCGATGTTGTCGTACTCCTCCACCCAGCCCAGCTCAAATGCGTTGGCGCTGTTGTACACCACGACCACGTTTTCATAGGTGGAAGTGACATAGTCGACCATCTCACGCTCGGTTTTGCTCAGCTCCAGGAGCGTCTGGCCCTCTGTGAAATCGCCGGGATTTCCTTCATAGGTGACCGCCGTCACGTCGGTGGGCAGGTCAGCGCCCTCGCCGCCCACACGGGTGATCACGATGAGCGCCGTGTCAGAAAAATCCCGGGCGCTGTCCAGCAGTTCCTGGGGGTACTCACTCATCATGGGCTCCGGAAGCGTCCAGTCCTGCTCCACCCGGGCGATTCTGGGCCGGTCGGAGCGGTAGGAAACATAGAAGTCGGACAGCTCCGTGTTCAGCTCAAATCCGGCGTTTTCCAGGCCGTCCAGCAGGGTGACGGCGGTGGAGGTGTCTACCGCGCCGGAGCCCGTCCCGCCGTAACAGGGGTTGGTGGAGGCCCATCCGAACACATTCAGCCTGGTGTTCTGGGCCAGAGGGAGCAGGCCGTCGTTCTCCAGCAGGACAATCCCCTCCCCGGAGATCTCCTCAATCAGCGCCTCGCTTTCCGCCTTTGTCTCCGCGCTCAGCTCCGCAGGCACAGCGAACACCAGGCTCATCACGTTGCTCAGGGGGTTCAGGCAGATCAGGTTTGCGCCCAGCGCAAGGGTCAGGATGCAGGCCAGCACCGATTCGCCCCGCACCAGGCGCTTGACTGCGCGGGATTTTTTCCGCATGGCAATCCACAGGACAATGGTGGCCGCCAAAACGGCGAAGAATGGAATCAGATAGGGCAGCGCCTGCATGGTGTAGTCGTATACATCCTGCATATTCAGCACATCAGCCGCTCCGGCGGCGCCGGCCGCCGGCATCGCCGCCGCCAGCCCTCCCATACAGGCTGCCGCGGCAAGACATCTGTTCGCGCTTCTTTTCAACACGGGAAACTCCTCCTCGCTTCTGTATTGGGCCGGTTCCTTCCGGCACCTTACAGCAATACCCTAGCACAGTTTGGAGATCCGTGCGCGCGGCCGGCACAGACTGACGGGTTTTCAGCAAAATTTGCTGAAGCAATCATATAAAATGCACAAAAAGAGGCGGCGATTTTTAGTTCAAGTGCCGCCGCCGGCCTGTGGAAAGAGCACCCTCAGCTCGAACCAGCCTCCGCCGACCTGGACGGTGGCCGTCCCGCCGTATTTCCGGGCCACGTAGCGGATGCTCTTCAGGCCGTAGCCGTGGAAGCGGGGATCCCCCTTGGTGCTGGCGGGCAGGCCGTCCTCAAAGGCCAGCTGATCCTCGCAGTAGTTCTCCAGGCGCAGCAGGACAAAGCCCTTCTGGGCCGATATGGTCATATGGATCAGCCGCTTTTCCGGGTCGGCAATCTTCTCCTCATATTCAATGGCGTTGTCCAGGGCGTTGCCCACCAGGGTGCACAGATCCATCACATCCATGAAGTCCAGCAGCCTTCCATCGGCCACGCAGGTGAGGGTGATTTGATTGCGCGCGCAGTAAAGGCTCTTGCTGGTGAGTACCGTGTCCAGCACAGAATTGCCCGTCTTGTTCTGGGCCTCGTACTGCTTGATGTCCGCCTCCATGGCGTCCAGGAAGGCCCCGCGCCGGGCGGCATCCGGCTCCGCCCGCAGCACGGCGATCTGGTGCTTGAGGTCGTGGTATTTCCGGTTGATCAGCTCGATGCTCTCCCTGGACTGCTGGTACTGGATGTACTGGTTCTGAAGCACATTCTGCACGGCCTCCAGCTCCCGGCGGATCCGGAGCTCGCCGCACTGGAGCAGATGGGCAAACAGGATGGCCACGCCCCCCAGATCCACCAGGGTGCGGATGTTGAGCACCGCCGCCCCGTAGGATCCGCTGAAGGGGGTGCGTGCGGAGACAAAGCTCAGGTTGCTGACGGCAAAGACCGCCACGCCGATGATAAAGGCGGAGCCCAGTTCCCTGCCGGTGATGCCCAGCCGTGTCTCCGGGTTCAGGTGCCGCCGCACCAGCCATCCCATCAGCAGGAAGACTCCGCCGTATACCCCCGCCAGCACCAGGAAGCCGGGGGCGCGCTGCACGCCGTCCGGCCACAGGAAGCAGTGGAGCTGCCACTCCAGTGAGGCGGCCAGCTCGGCCAGCACGAAGGCCTGGACACAGAGGTAGCCCGCATCCAGGGGGGCGGCGCCGCCGCAAAGCCAGAGAAACAGAAACATCAGGCCCACCGCCGCGGCCATGCATGGAATCCAGAAGGGGAGCGGAAGCCCGCCGGTGAGGCCCAGAAAGGCCCCCTGAACGGCCAGGGCCCCCGCCGCGGCCAGCCAAAACCGCCAGCCGCGCAGCCGCCCCCGCAGGGGCAGCACATAGATCAGGCAGGCGCACCACTCCGCCAGGGCGGTGTAAAGGCGGGGGATGTCCGGCATGGGGTTCATTTGACCACCTCGCCCAGATAGTTGGTCAGGGCCTCCATGAAGGCGGCCCGGCGGGGGCGGCTGAGCTGGAGCTGCTCCCCGTGAACCAGGGCGGAGCCGTCCTGCACCCCGTCTACGTGCTCCAGATTGATGAGATAGCCGTTGTTGCCGCGGAAAAAGTGAAGCCCCTCCAGCCGGGCCTCAATCTCCTTCATCGTCCCGGTGGAGGAGTAGACGCCCGCGGCGGTATGGTACAGCAGGGTGTGGCCCTGGCTCTCCACATAGTAGAGCAGGGACACGTCCACCTTCTGGCTGCCGCCCTTCACCGGGATCACGAGATACTTCCGTTCCCGGCGCTTCATGCGGGCGACCGCCCGCTCCAGCCGCTGGGTGAAGGCAAAATAGCTCACCGGCTTGAGCACATAGTCCAGCGCATCCACGGCATAGCCCTTGATGGCGTACTGGGCCATGTTGGTGATGAAGATGATTACCACCTCGCTGTCCCGCCTGCGGATCTCCTCCGCCGCCGTCATTCCGTCCAGGAAGGGCATCTCCACATCCAGGAGGATCAGGTCAAACTGGGCCCGGTACCCCTCCACAATTTCGTCGCCATCGGTATAGACCGTCACCTCGATGGGCTCGCCGCTCTCCCGGCTGTACCGGCCCAGATAGTCCTGAAGCTGCCGGGCATAGCTGGGATCATCCTCTACGATTGCGATATGAAGCATACGGCTGCCCCCCTCCAAGATGTGGCTGTCTGCTTCTTAGTATAGCAGGAATCCCGCATTTTGCAAAGCGGCCGGACAGAATCAAGCAGGCTTGTACAGAGGCAGCAATGGCCGTTGGTGCGGATATTGCCGGCGAGACCCATTGGGCAAGGGCGCTCGAACAGCACGGCCTTGAGCCTGCAGGACACTACCGGCTCACTCTGGCGGCGTGCCTGCAAGGGCGCAGTACCAAGCCGGTGCTGATCAATCCGTACCATATCAAGCGCAGCAAGGAATTGGACGACGGGCATCCCGGCAAGAGCGACGCATCCCGCAGGAGCGGGCATATAACGGGCCTGAAATTTCTCGCCATGGGGCACATCGTCAATGTCCAACCGAACCCTGGTCAGAGCAGGAACGGCGTCTGCTCCGTTTTGCCCTGACAGATAATGGCATCCCCCCGGCACAGCGTACCGGGGGGATGCCGCAAGGGGGAGGGTACAGGAAGAACCTATTCTTTAGGCGGCATGACCGTGGCCATACCCTTAATGACCACATCGCCGTTCTGGTTGGTGCAGGTGGTATCCAGCCTGGCGATGTTCTTTTCGGGGAGCAGCTCGCTCACCGTGCAGGTGGCGGTGACGGTATCACCGAAACGGACGGGCTTAGTGAACTTCAGCTCCTGGCCCAGGTAGATGGTGCCGGGGCCGGGCAGCCTCATGGCCAGCACGGCGGAGATCAGGCCGGCGCTGAGGATGCCGTGTGCGATGCGCCCGCCGAAAGCGGTCTGGCTGGAAGCGTGCTCATTGACATGGGCGGGGTTGTGGTCGCCGGTGATGCCGGCGAAGAGGTAGACGTCAGACTCCGAAATCGTCTTGGCCATGCTGGCGGAGTCGCCCACCTTCATCTCGTGAATCGTCATAAAAAAGCTCCTTTTTTGCATATTGCGGAGAATTGCACGAATCAGATAAACAGCCCCCAAATCAGGGCCAGGGCCAGAGAGGACACCAGCGGGATGATGCAGGTGGTGATGCAGATGTCGATGTAGGACTCCTTGTGGGTGCAGTTGGACACGGCCAGCAGGGTGAGCACCGCGCCGTTGTGGGGCAGGGTGTCCAGACCGCCGGAGGAGATGGAGGCGATCCGGTGCAGGGCCTCCAGGATGTTGGTGTTGCCGGCGGCCATCTCGGCGTACTGGGGGCCCAGGGCGGACAGGGCGATGGACATGCCGCCGGAGGCGGAGCCCGTGGCGCCGGCCAGCAGGTTGACGGCGATGGCCTCAGAAAACAGGATGGAGCCGGGCATGTTCAGAGCGATGTTGGTGAGGGTGGTGAATCCGGGAACCACCTGAACCACGGAGCCAAAGCCCACCGCGCAGGCGGTGTTCATGATGGCGCCCATGGAGCCGTTGGCGCCCTCGTTGATGGCGGGCAGCAGGATCTTGAACTGGTTCAGGTTCAGCAGGCAGGCCGCGATGATGCCGCACACCAGGGCGATGACGATGGACTGGTTGGACTCAAGGGCAATGCCGGCGTGCTGCTCCAGCAGCCTGGGGAACAGGTTGAGCATCAGCACTACGACCACCAGGGGGACGATGCCGGTGACCCAGTGCCAGGAGGGCAGGCCCTTCTCGTCGTGATTCACTTCCTTATGCTTGGGATCCGGGATGAAGTGGAGCCCCCTGCGGCGGGCCTGATGTGCGCGCCACTCCAGATAGAGGTAGGCGGGCACCAGCATGACGATACAGGCCACGATGGACAGGAGAGGGGCGGCCATGGCGTCGGTGCCGTAATACTGGGTGGGGATCATGTTCTGAATCTGGGGGGTGCCGGGCACGGCGGTCATAGTGATGCCGAAGGCGCCGGTGGCGATGGCGCCGGGCAGCAAGGTGCGGGGCAGGTCGGCGGCCCGGTAGATGGAGTAGCCCATGGGGTAGATGACGAACACCACCACGAACAGGGAGATGCCGCCATAGGTCATCAGCAGGCAGGGGATGACCACCGCGGCCACCGCGAAGCGGGAGCCGATGAGGTTCACCAGCGCGTTGCCCAGGCTGCGGGCGGAGCCGGTCATGTCCATGACCTTGCCGTACACCGCGCCCAGGAAGAAGGCGGGGAACCACTGGAGCACGTAGTTGGCCATGCCGGCCATGTAGTCGCCGATATAGGCGTCCAGGATGGCGTAGCCGCCGAACACCGCTACCACCACGGCACAGACGGGGGCGACCCAGATGATGGAGTAGCCCCGGTAGGCCAGGAACATCAGCAGGACCAGGCCCACAACGATGCCGAGCAGGGATAATGTGGTCATTCAGATTCCTCCTCTACAAAATTCAGTTCCTCTCTCATACTCAGGACAGGGTGAGCCCCATGGGCTCTGTCCGGAAGAGGCGCTCGTCCATCTGCTTCACATCCCTGACGATGGGCTTGAAGTCCATCTGGTCCAGGACGTCCTTCTGCAGATCCACGCCGGGGGCGATCTCTGTCAGCTCCACACCCTCGGGGGTGAGCGTAAACACGGCGCGCTCCGTGACGTAGAGCACATGCTGGCCGTGCTTGGCGGCGTACTCGCCGGAAAAGGTGACCTGCTCCACCTGGGGCAGCAGCTTGCGCACCCTGCCCTCCTGCTGAATCATCAGCCTGCCGTCCTCCACCGCAACTTTCAGGCCGCCGGCGGTGAAGGTGCCGCAGTAGACCACCTTCTTGGCGTTCTGGGTGATGTTGATGAAGCCGCCGCAGCCGGCGATCTTGGGCCCGAACTTGGAGACGTTGATGTTGCCCGCCGCGTCCATCTGGGCCAGGCCCAGGAAGGCCACGTCCAGGCCGCCGCCGTCGTAGAAGTCGAACTGGGCGGGCTGCTCCAGGATGCAGTCCACATTGGTGGCCGCGCCGAAGTCCTTGCCGCCGGCGGGGACGCCGCCGATGCCGCCCACCTCGGTGGTCAGCACCATGCCCTCCAGGCCCTCCTCGGCCGCCACGGCGGCCACGCCCTCCGGCATGCCGATGCCCAGGTTGGTCACCGCGTGGGGCACCAGCTCCATGGCGGCCCGGCGGGCGATGATCTTCCGCTCACCCATGGGCAGGGGGGAGAGGGAGTGCAGAGGCACCCGCGCCTCGCCGGAGAAAGCGGGGTTGTACCGGGTGCCGAAGGTCTGCATGTGATCCTCCGGCGGGGCCTCCACCAGGACGTCTACGTAGATGCCGGGCAGGCGTACCAGCCGGGTGTCCAGGGAGCCGTACTCCACGATGCGCTCCACCTGGACGATCACCACCCCGCCGGAGTTCCGGGCGGCCTGGGCCTGGGCCAGGGCCTCCGCGTACACACCCTCACGCTGGAAGGTGCAGTTGCCCCTGGTATCGGCGTAGCTGGCCCGGATCACGGCCGCATGGATGGGGAACGCGGGGTAGAACAGCTTTTCCTCTCCTTCAAACTCAACTACCTTGACCACGTCGCCGGCGTCACGGGCGGCCTGGTTCAGCTTGCCGCCCTCCAGGCGGGGATCCACGAAGGTACCCAGGCCCACATGGGTGAGCACGCCGGGCCGCCCGGCGGCGATATCCCGAAAGAGCTGGGCGATGGTGCCCTGGGGCAGGTTATAGCCGGCCAGCTTGTTCTCCGCGCACAGCTTGCCCAGCTTGGGGGCCAGGCCCCAGTGGCCGCCGATGACCTTGCTGCACAGGCCCTCCACCCCCAGGTGGTTCAGACCCCGGCTGCCGCTGTCCCCCTGCCCGGAGGCGTACACCACAGTCAGACCCCTGGGGCCCTCCCCGGCCAGCGCCGCCTCCTCCATTGCCCGGAGAATATGCTCCGGATGCATCAGGCCGCTGGCGAAGCCGCCGAAGGTAACCGTATCCCCGGCGTGGATGTACTGGCGCACGGCCTCGCGCGCCGTCAGGATTCTTGGCATAGCCCACACTCCCTTTCCGCTTTCAGATTCCCCGCTGAACGGGGCGGCGAGGGTTCTGGCCCCCGCGCCGATGGGGAGATCATACGGCATGGTACACGATTTTGTAAAATGCTTCATTTGGCGGAAAGATTGCAAAATCGGCATAGATTGCACACATATTACAAAACGTTTTGAGCACATTTTGCCAAAATCCACAAAGTCATGCTTTTTTCATATTCTCTTATGCAGGCCGCGCATCCTTTTGTCTGATTTCGCCAATTGCGCGGCGCTTTCTTTGTACGTGTTTTTCTGGAATTTTCACAGCCTATCCAGTATGATAGGGACAGGGATAGAGAGATGCCTTATACAGGAGGGAGCTATGGAGATTCAGCATCTGAAATATTTTGTGGAAGTGGTCCGGCAGAAGAGCTTCACCAGGGCAGCAGCCCAGCTTTATGTGACGCAGCCGATGTTGACCCGCTCAATCAAGCAGCTGGAGGATTCTCTGAATATTCTTTTGATCGAGCGCACCAGCAAGAGCTTTCACTTGACCGATGCGGGACATATGCTGTATGACCGGGCTCAGGAGTTTCTGATTCAATATGAATCTATTTTTCAGGCCATGGAGGACGTGCGTTCGCTTAAAACCGGGCAGGTGCGGCTGAACATCCCCGGTGTGCTGCTGGATATGTACTTTGTGCCCCTGTTTACCAGCTTTCACAAGAGATTTCCCGGCATCGACATCAGTGTGGTGGAGGAGGGCTCCAAGCTGGTGGCCGAATCTGTGGGTACAGGGAAGACAGATCTGGGACTGGTGATGCTCCCGGTGGACGATTGCAGCCGGTTCGAGAGCCATCTGCTGATTCGCGATGTTTGCCAGCTGGTGGTGTGGAAGGATCACCCCTTTGCGAAGCTGTCCAGCGTCCCTATCCGGGAACTGCAGGGAGAGACCATTCTGACATTCAGCGAAACGGCCACCCTCCACGATACCTTTATCCAGATGTGTGAACAGGAGGGGTTTGCACCTCATCTGGCCTACAAAAGCCTGATGCCCGGCTTTTCCTTTAGCATGGTGGCGATGCAGCAGTGCATTGCCCTGCTCCCCCTGCCGCTGATCCTCCACAATATGTGCAGCGAACTGACCACTGTGCCGATGGAACCCGCTCTCCAGTGGGACATCGCCATCATCCGGCGCAAGGAGGGCTACCACTCCTTTGCGGCCAACCAGCTTTTCGAGCACATTCGCGCCCACTTCAAACGTCCGGACGGGCGGGAGCAGGGGGAACTGTCCGCGAAATGAGGGCGGCCCGGTGCGGCGGAAGAAGCTGGCGCGGGCAGGAAGGGGCCGGCAGCGGCGGGCGGCCGGGCTTTAGATGCCGCTCCACTCTCCAGGTGCAGTGCCCGCCTGACCGGCTTGTGCTGCCTGGAGAATTGTCCAGCTGGGGCTTTTATGGTATATTGATCAGGAAACAAGGGAGGGCCGCCGGTGAGGAGGGCCTTGTCCCGGATACATCCGGTACGAGAAGCGGCGGCATGGAGCAGCGGTGAGGTGAGCAGCACATGATCGGAAAATGGTTGAATTACATGTCCAGGCTTCACGACGGCGTGGATGCCATTCTGATTGCAGATCGTCATGGAATAATCGAATATTCCGCCATGTTTTCAGAGCAGGAGAACGGTCTGATTGACGAGGGCTTTATCGGGAAAAATATTCTGGAGGTGTATCCGGAGCTGACCAAAGAGACCTCCAGCCACTTCCGGGTGATGCGGACGGGGGAGCCGATCCTCAACGAGAAGCAGGTGCTCACCGACTTCCGGGGCAGGCGGGTCATGCTGGTCACCTCCACCTTTCCTCTGGAGGACAATGGCACGGTCATCGGCACTATGGAGACCTCGGTGTTCTATCACAAGGACTCCCAGTTGGACGGGAAGAACCACTGGCTGACCAATCCCCACACGGGCCTGTTCCGCCTGGAGGACATCATCACCCGGAATCCGGAGATGCTGTCTCTGAAGGATACGGTGCAGCGGGTCGCGGCAAACCCCTCGCCGGTGCTGATCTGGGGGGAGACCGGCACGGGCAAGGAGCTCTTTGCCCAGGCTCTCCACAGCCACAGCACCAGATCCAAGGGCCCCTTCATCTCCCAGAACTGCGCGGCCATTCCCACCACCCTGCTGGAGAGCACGCTGTTCGGCACCACCCGGGGAAGCTATACCGGCGCGGAGAACCGGAAGGGCCTGCTCAAGCAGGCCGACGGTGGCACCCTCTTTCTGGACGAGGTCAACTCCATGGATCTCTCCCTCCAGGCCAAGATATTGAAGGCCATTGAGGAGAAGAAGTTCAGGCCCGTGGGCGGAGAGCAGGATGTGCACAGCGATGTGCGCATCGTCTCCGCCATGAACGTGGATCCCATCACCGCCGTGCGGGACGGACTGCTCCGGCGGGATCTGTTTTACCGGCTGGGGGTGGTGCAGCTGGCCCTGCCGCCCCTGCGGAAGCGGCCGGAGGATATCCCGCTGCTCACCGACTTCTATGTGGAGCGGTACAACCGGAAAATGGAGCGGACGATCACAGGGGTCAGCGAGCTGGTGCGCAACGCCCTGCTGGCCTACGACTGGCCCGGCAACGTGCGGGAGCTGCGAAACGCGGTGGAGTCGGCCTTTAACCTGTGCACCGGCTCTGTGATCCAGCTCAGCGACATCCCGCGGTACATCTTTTACCACGAGGAGGAAAAAGCGGCGGAACCGGCGGAGGAGGCCCTGCCGGACGGCATGGGCCTGCAGGAGGTGGTGCGCCGCTATGAGAAGGGCCTGATTGTCCGCACGCTGGAGCAAAGCCGCACCATTACGGAGGCGGCGGAGAAGCTGAAGCTGACCCGCCAGGCGCTCCAATACAAGATGATGAAATATCATCTGAATACCTGACTGCGAAAGGCAAGAAATTTTGCGATTTTGCGCAAAATTTCTTGCCTTTTCCCGTGTACAGCCAGCCTCATCGACGTATCCCAACCGGGAAATGCCTGAAAATACAGCCTTTCCTAACTAAATTCGAAAACCCTTCCGTGCTGGCATCCGGTTTGCTGAAATAGGGGCAGTGGTTTTACTTGAACCAACTATCTGAAGTTAGGAGAGGGTAAAAGATGGCAGAAAAAAAGAAACGGGGCATCACCTTCCCCCACATGTTCACACTGATCCTGCTCATCATCGCCGTGTGTACGATCCTGACCTACATCGTTCCGGCAGGTCAGTACGACACCTACGTAGATGACAACGGTGTGGAGGTCTTTGTGGACGGCAGCTATCACCGGGTGGAGCAGACTCCGGTAACCCCCATGAAGGCGCTCATGTCCGTACAGGAGGGCATCATCGAGACGGCCAACATCGCGGCTTTCATCTTCGTCATCGGCGGCGCCTTTGGCGTGGTGGCAGAGACCAAGGCAATTGAGGCAGGCATCGGCCGTATCATCAAAAAGACCTCCAAACGGCAGGGGCTGCTCATCCCCATCATGATCTTTGTGGTGGGCTTCGGCGCCGGCTCCTTCGGCATGTTTGAGGAGTGCCTTGTGTTCATCCCCTTCCTGGTGCCCATCTGTATTGCCATGGGCTACGACTCCATCACCGGTCTGGCGGTGGCGATTGTGGGCAGCTCCAGCGGCTACGCGGGCTCCTTTGTCCAGCCGGCCAACGTGGGCGTGTCCCAGAGCATCGCCGGCCTGCCCCTCTACTCCGGCATGTGGTACCGCCTCATCATTCTGGTGGTGATGCTGTCTATTGCGGCGGTGTATGTGTACTTCTATGCCCGGCGCATCAAGGCCGACCCCACCCGCAGCCTGATGTATGAGTTCGACCGCCATCGGGAGGAGAAGGTGGATCTGAACGAACTGCCCGAGCTGACCGGCACCCGCAAGGTGGTGCTGCTGGTCATGGGCGCGGCCTTTGCCCTGCTCATCGTGGGCGTGCTCAAGTGGGGCTGGTACCTCAACGAGCTCTCCGCCCTCTTCCTGGGCATGGGTATCGTCGTCGGCTTTGTGGGCCGTGTTGGGCTCAACGGCTTTGGCGTCCTGTTCGGCCGCGGCGTGGCAGACTTCGCCACCGGCGCCCTGGCGGTGGGCTTTGCCCGCGGCGTGCTGATCGTGCTGGAGGAGGGCAACATCCTCCACACCATCCTGTACGGTGCTTCCGGCCTGCTCACCTCTCTGCCCACTGCCCTGACCGTGCTGGGCATGTACGTGTTCCAGAACTTCCTCAACCTGCTCATCCCCTCGGCCAGCGGGCAGGCGGCCACTTCCCTGCCCATTCTCCTCCCCATGGGCGACATGGCCGGCATTACCCGGCAGACCACCTGTATCATCTTCCAGATCGGCAACGGTCTGTCCAACAACCTGGTGCCCACAGCCGGTACATTCATGGCGGCCCTGGCCATGGCCAAAATCCCCTACGGCAAGTGGGCCAAGTGGTTCCTGCCCCTACTGGGGCTCCAGTTCGCGGCCGGCGCGGTGCTGGTGCTGATTGCCAACGCCATCCAGCTCGGGCCCATGTGATGAGAAAGAAGGTATCTGCGTGAAAGAGGCAATCCAAAAGACGGTGGAGGGCTTCCTCCCCGAGCTCTGGGCCATGTCCCGGGAGATGTACGAAAATCCCGAGCCGGGGCTGGAGGAGATCAATTCCTCCCGCCTGCTCCGGGAGTGGCTGACCAGGCAGGGCTTTGCCGTGGAGGAGAATTTCCACGGCCTGCCCACCGCCTTCCGGGCGGTATACGGCTCCGGCAAGCCGGTGCTGGGCTTTCTGTGCGAGTACGACGCCCTGCCCGAGATAGGGCACGGCTGCGGCCACGATCTGATCGGCGTCATCTCCGCCGGAGCGGCCGCCGCCTTGAAGGAGACCGTGGACGCCCACGGCGGCACCCTCGTCGTGTACGGCACTCCCGACGAGGAGATCACCTGCACCAAGGTGCAGCTCACCGATGAGGGCGCTTTTGACGAGCTGGACGTTGCCCTCATGCTCCACCCCTATCAAAAGACCTGCGGCCGGATGGGCAGCATCGGCATCTATCCGGTACAGTACGAGTTCTTCGGCAAGAAGTGCCACGCCAACGAGGCCGGGCCGGGCAGCGACTGCATCAACGCCCTGGATGCGGCCGTCACTGCCTATCTCAATATCAGCCAGGCCAAGCAGTACCTGGACGCCAACATCTACGGTATCATCAACAACGGCGGCACCCTGCCCAATATCATCCCTGACTATGCCTCGCTGCGCTACTATATCCGCTGCGATGAGGAGTGGAAAACCCGCCGGGCCGTAGAGCGGGTCACCCACTGTGCCCAGGGCGCGGCGGACAGCGTGGGGGCGGAGCTGAAAATCACCCAGTATCTCTGCCCCACCCAGCCCCTGCTGCTCAACGAGCCTCTGCTCCAGGCCTTTGAGGAGAACATGACCGCTCTGGGGGAGCCTGTTGTGGTAGAGGAGGGCAACCGCCTGTCCACCGACGCGGGCAACGTGAGCTTCCGGGTGCCCACCCTCCACGGCATGATCGGCATCCACAGCTGCAAGGGCCTGGATCTACACACCGAGGAGTTCGCCGCCCAGACGGTCACCGAGAGCGGCAGGGAGGCCACCCGGCTGGGCGTCTGCGGCCTGGCGGGCGTGGGTTATGACCTGCTGACAAAGCCCGAGCTTCTGGCCGCCGTCCGTGCGGACTTCGACCGGGGCATCCGGGAACAGGACGAGAAAGGAGTTTAACCATGCTGCTGCATAATTCTGTTACAGAGGATCCCACCATCTGGGCGGGCCTGAACCATCCGGAGCTCTCCCTGGAGGATGTGGACATTGCGGTATTCGGCATCCCCTATGACGGGGGCGTCAGCTTCCGCTCCGGCACCTGCGAGGCGCCCCAGGAGCTGCGGAAGATCACCCACACCATCTCTCCCACCACCGAGGACTTCCGGGACATCTCCCCCCTGAAGGTGAAGGATTTGGGGGACTGCGTCGGAAAAGACCGGGACGAGATGTTCGCCGAGGCGGAGGAGCTGGCCTTCCAGGCCGTGAAGGCGGGCAAGTTCTTCACCATGATCGGTGGCGACCACTCGGTGACCATCCCCGTCCACCGGGGCATCAACCGGGCCGTGGATGAGGACTTCGGCATCATCCACATCGACGCCCACTTCGACCTCTGCCACGAGATGCACGGCGACACCCTCTCCCACGGCTCCACCGAGCGGCGGGCCACGGAGCTGTCCCATGTGGGGGACAGCGACCACCTCTACTTCCTGGGCATCCGCTCCATCGAGTCCGACGAGCTGGACTTCTATCGCAGCAACAAAATCAACGTCCTCTCCGCCGCGGAGATCGACCACCAGGGCGTCCCGGCGGTGCTGGAACAGGTGGTGGGCCACATGAAGCGCTTCTCCAAGGTCTATATCACCCTGGATATCGACTGCTTGGATCCCGCCTACGCCGCCGGCACCGGCACCCCGCAGTTCGGCGGTATTACCGCCCGCCAGCTGCTGGACATCCTGAAGGGGCTCTTTGACGGCCTCAACATCATCGGCATGGACGTGGTGGAGGTGGCCCCCAAGCTGGATCCCTCCCTGGCCGCCCTGTTTGCCGCCCGGAAGATCGTTACTGAGTGCTGGGCGCATCACTACTTTAAGAACCTGAATCCCTGATAGAGGCGCCCTCCCCAATAGGGCAGCTATTAGAGCCTCAAAAGGCTTCAAGGCAGCTGCTGCCGCGGCTGAAAATCCAAAATGCTCCCCCTTCAGCCAGAGAAGGCCCGGCAGAATAGAATTCTGCCGGGCCTCAGCCTGTCGAAAAAGCCGGTCTGCATTTCATGTGCAGACCGGCTTTCTGGCATATGGTGGCGTCCGCCGTCTCATACAAGGCGGTGAAGTCACCGGAGAACACGCTGCAGGTGCGGCCGCAGTTCTCGATCAGCAGAATCTAGCTGACCTCATTGGTGGAGGCATCCACGATCTTCTCGGCGTTGTCGGGGGGCACGGCGGTGTCAGACGCACCGTTGATGACCAGGCTGGGGGCCTCGATGTTGACAGCGATCTCCAGCATGCCGGTGTCGGCCGCCACCTGGAACCAGTGGGTATCCGGCTCCAGAGACTCACGCCAGTCGAAGGCCATGATGCAGTTGACGGCGGCCTCGGTCTCAGCTCGGGCATCGTCAAAGGCGGTGCCGGCAAACAGGGAGTCGCCGTTCAGCTCAAGAGCGCCGGCCCGGGTCAGCACGGCCTCGAAGGGGCTGGAGATTATAGGGCGTTACGGGGACTGCGGCCTGGTATCGGCCCGGGGTGAGCAGGGAGACGGCATTGCGGACGAGACAGAAAAAGCTCCCGATTCCCAGAAGGAATCGGGAGCTTTTGGCTGACAAGCAGCTCAGGCGGCAGCCTCAGTGCTCTCGGCGGGAGTCTCAGCCGCGGGAGTCTCGGGAACCGCAGTGGCCTCACCGCTCTCGGTGGTCAGGTCGCCGAAGTTCACCAGCACCTGGGCAAACTCGGCGCGGGTCAGCTGGCCGGTGGGGTTCAGGTTGCCCTTCTGGTCGCCAGTCATGACGTTGGCGTAGAAGCAGAAGGTCATGCCGTCCAGGCTCTCGGCGGGGATGGTGGCGTAGTCGGGCGCGCTCTCCATGGAGCCGTCGGCCTCAGGGGCGGTGATGCCCTTGTAGGCGGCATAGTCGGCGATGATGCCGGCGATGCCGGCGCGGGTGATCACGGCGTCGTCGCCGAACTCGGTGCCCTCGAACAGGCCAGCCTGGGCGGCCCAGTTGACGGCGTCGGCATACCACTTGCCGTCCACGTCGGTGACGGTGGAGTTGGCCTCGGGCTGGCCCTCCATGTTGTACAGGGTCTGATAAACAGTGGCGCGGGTGACGGTGCCGCTGGCCTCAAAGCCCTTGTTGGTGCCGTTCATGATGCCGGCGTCCAGAACCTCAACAGCGGCGTTGTAGTACCAGGCGCTCTCGTCCAGGTCGGCGGGATACTGGGTCTCGGGGGTCTCGGGAGTCTCGGCGGAGCCGTCGGTGATGGTGATGCGGCCGGCGGGCTCGGCATAGCCGGTGACCACGCCGTTCTCGAAGGACTGGACGTAGTTGGCCAGGACCATGTAGTCCTCCATCACGTAGTCCAGCACGTTGACGGCGCCCTCGAACATGGCGAAGCCGTCGCCCAGGTCGCGCAGGGTGTAGTTGTAGCCGGCCAGGTTGTAGCTGGCGGTCAGATCCAGGGGCTCATAGGCGCCGGTCTCGTTGTTGAGCACCTGCACGTCGGTGACGCGGTACTCGCCGGTGGGGCCGCCGGTCCAAACGCCGATGTCGTCCTGCTGGACGGTGGAGGGGATGGAGGTGTCGATGGTGTAGGTCAGGCCGGAGACCTGGAGGAAGCCGCCGTTCTCCACGGCGCCGTCAGCGGTGACGTCCTTGGCGCCCCACTCCAGGGCGTCCAGGATCTGCTGGCCGGTGACGGTCTGCAGGCAGGCCACGTTGCCGAAGGTGTGGATCTCCTTGCAGGTCAGGTAGGAGATGTCGCCGGTGGTGGAGGTGTTGCGGATGCCGCCGCCGTTCATGACGGCCACGTCCACATCCAGGCCCATGTTGTCAAAGAGATAGTACAGGGCATCGGCGGCGAAGTCGCCGGTGTTGGTCTCCTGCTTGCGCACCAGACGGGTGGTGCCGTCCTCGGCGTAGTTGGTCAGAGTGTCGTCGATGCGGCCGATGACCTGGCCCAGCTCGGTGTTGATCTCGGAGATCCAGGCGTCCTCAATGGCCTTCACATCGGCGTCGGGGGTCACGTCGGCCAGATCCTCGCCGGTGAGCAGCTGGGTGGTGATGGTGCCGTCGGCGGAGATGGTCATCTGGCCCATGGCGTCCAGGTAGGAGCCGGTCTGGGTCAGCACCACGGTGTTGCCATCCTTATCGGTGACCTCCTCCGTGGGGATGGTGGTGTGGGAGTGGCCGTCGATGAAGGCGTCCAGGCCGGTGGTGTTGGCAATGACCTCGCGGGAGGTCCAGGGCTGAGAGGAGGCGTCCACACCCAGGTGGCCCAGGGCGATGACGTAGTCGGCCTCGGCGGAGGCGGCGTCAACGGCCTCCTGCACGGCCTCGTACAGGGCGGTGCCGTCCTCGCCGCCGGCGATGCCGTAGATGTAGTTGCCCTCGTCATCCTGGAAGTAGGCGGGGGTGGACTTGGTGAAGGACTCGGGGGTGGTGATGCCGACGAAGGCGATCTTCACGCCGCCCACCTCGAACACCTGATAGCTGTCCAGCACGTTGTCGCCGGCCACGCCGTTCTCCTCGTGGTAGAAGTTGCAGGAGACATAGGGGAAATCGGCGGCCTCGATGGCGGCCAGAGTGCCCTCCATGTCGTAGTCGAACTCATGGTTGCCCAGGGTGGCCAGATCATAGCCGGCGGCATTCATCAGCTCGATGATGGTAGCACCCTTATCCATGGAGCCGTAGGCGGTGCCCTGGATGTGGTCGCCGGCGTCCACCAGCAGAGCGTTGTCCAGGGAGTCCTTATAAGCGGCTACCTTGGAGTAGGTCAGGCCGTTCTCGTTGCCCTCGCCCACATTGTTGTCAATGTAGGTGTGCACGTCGTTGGTGTAGAGCACCACGACGTCGCCGTCGGCCTGCGTCGTTCCCTCCGCCGCCATCGCGCTCCCGAACAGGGAGCACACCATGGCAAGCACCAGGAACAGGGACAGGAATTTGCTTGCGCGTTTTCTCATGGGTTTCTTTCCACCTTTCCTATTTGCCTCTCTCGAAATAAGGCATATTTGGGACAAGCTAATGGTAACAAAATGGTAACAAAATTGCAAGGCCGTGAGGCAAAAAAGTATGCAAAAAAACACACACTTCTGCGGATATTTCCGCAAAAGTGTGTGAATGGAAATTCCTGTTTATTTTTCGGCCCAGACTCCGGTGGCCTCGGCCTTCAGATAGGCGTTGATAAAGCCGTCCAGATCCCCGTCCATGACGGCGTTGATGTTGCTGGTCTCATAGCCGGTGCGGTTGTCCTTCACCAGCTGGTAGGGCATGAATACGTAGGAGCGGATCTGGCTGCCCCACTCGATCTTGAGCTGCACGCCCTTCAGATCGGAGATCTTCTCGGCGTGCTGCTGCATCTTCAGCTCCACCAGGCGGGAGCGGAGCATCTTCATACAGGTGTCCCGGTTCTGGAACTGGCTGCGCTCGGTCTGGCAGGAAACCACGATGCCGGTGGGCTTGTGGATCAGGCGGACGGCGGAGGAGGTCTTGTTGATGTGCTGGCCGCCGGCGCCGGAGGAGCGGAACACCTGCATCTCGATGTCCTCGGGGCGGATATCCACCTCCACGTCGTCGGGGATCTCAGGCATAACCTCCAGCGCGGCGAAGGAGGTCTGCCGCCGGGCGTTGGCGTCAAAGGGGGACACCCGCACCA